>Ga0209319_1000058_pt1 | contig 214353 bp, 165 predicted proteins | sample RifGroE2_FD_184000 | JGI IMG/M metagenome (GOLD analysis project Ga0209319, IMG submission 184000) | Groundwater microbial communities from Rifle, Colorado - Groundwater E2 (SPAdes) (version 2) | ecosystem: Environmental > Aquatic > Deep subsurface > Groundwater | place: Rifle, Colorado...
CGCTCTTTATGAAGACGTTCTAACTCTTCTTTGCGCCTTTCATCTCCCTCAAACACCTCCGATGAGTGAGCTAAAAATTCCTTCTTCCATTGGGTTACTTGAACCGGATGAAGTTCATAATGTTGTGATATCTCTGAAATGGTTTTAATGCCTTTGATCGCTTCAAGGGCCACCTCGGATTTAAATGCTGAACTGAATTTCCGTCTGATCTTTTTCATAGGTCATAAAATTAAAAATTTAATTTTTCTGTCCAGTTTTTTTAGACCACCTCATAACAACACCCTTATGGTGGATTATTTCCGCAATCAATAGTTTGTTAAATATATCACAAAGTATCATAGGGTGTAACAATTCTTTGTAGGCACTTTCCGCTCACTTGGGTATAAATCTCAGTGGTCTTGCAGCTTTCCTGCCGTGGCAGTTTCTGAATGTATCGCAGATCGGATCTTCCCACTGACTGAAGCCGGGAATATTGAAGTGCTACCTGTTCAATCTTTACCTCATGCCGCACTTCTAAGATCTGGTTACCTGCATTGATGCTATGGTTCAGATTCCAATACTTCTCCACATGGGTAACCTCATTATCGTTTACAATCCCCATCCTGTTGGTATGGGTAATTCCGCTGTCGGGTTTTTTGCCACGGTGATCAATAGGTTCTATCCTGATGTCTGCTTCGCGGTGGGTCATTCAATAACTATCTTTACAACAACCTGAGGATAAACATGAATGACAAAAGTAATCTTTTTGACACAGCAGTACAATTATTAAAAAACCTGACTGATTAAGAGAAGGGTTAAGATAGTTCGTTGTCTGCTTGTAAGGGGAAGGTGGTTCCCTTATTACCTCTGAAAACGCTTGCCCGATCACTTGAGCCCAAGCCAAACCCATTCAATTGCTTAATGCCTTTCTAAAATGCCGCCTGTTTTACTCGGAGAGGGAAAACCATGCCATCAGGTCACTGAAAAAAAGCAAAACTATTCATTTATAGCACAATTCTATCAGAATCAGATGACTTTAGTTACCTTAAATTCAGTAATACTTTCAACCACAACAGCCGATTTTTCCCTGAATTATAACAATAACTGCCCATAAGTACATAGCTGGTTAGGAGATGTCGTTCAACTTGTACTCAAAGCTGGGTCTTGCAGAATATTAATATTCCTTTTAATTGGTAAACGCTATTTTTTTATAAACTTAATTCTTTGTTTTTTATTAACTATCATCAAATAAATCCCATTGCATAATGAAGACACATTCACCAAATTAGGTCTTTCAAATACTACGTTTTGAATATTACAATTTATATCAATTATTTCCAAAGATGTAATTGGATCGTCAATAACTATTTTAATGATATTTGATGCCGGATTAGGAAATAAATAAATCGAATTCATGACTTCATCCACTATTCCTATAGGGAGTTGAAAATAGCAAACAGCCGGATCATTTATGAAGATTAAGCTATCGTTTTGATAATAACATCCTAATACCGTATCTATAAGATATTGCGGACTGGGAATGTTTGGATTGCTATAAAAACCATGATTACTTCCAATACCCTCAACAATGAAAAGCTGCCCGGGACTATTTGTGATGTACTTCTTTCTACCGTCTTCCAATGTTTCAATGTCTTGTATTATCAAGCCATTACCAACCAAAGTATGAATTGTATCAGAAACATTATAATTGAAATCATATAAGGCAATATAAGAATTTGAATCTGGTAATATCAACAAGATCTTTCCAGAATCTTCACGAACAGCCCCATAATACAAATTACTTATAGTATCTATACCGCTACCAAAATTACGATAATCCCAGTAAAACTGTCCGTCCATAAACATCTTAAAATATTTCGCGCCATTAATTATGGTGTCGTTTTTCAATGTTAGAGCGAAATTATACTTCTCATATTCAAAGGTTGCTACCCATTCTTCTTCTTGAATCCATTTCGAAGTTGAATCAATTTGATATTTCTCCTGACATTGTAATGTCATGAAAAAATGTAATGTGAAGAGGCCTAGTACGAATATCTTTTTCATAGATTTTTTTTTAACGTTTAAAGCTAAACTCAGAAGTGGATTGCGGGCGATTCACTATCTACCCGAAATGAAACCAAAACGGACTAAAACCGCTCCAATTAAGCACGTCCCCGCTTTTTGCAATATTGAGGGTTATGTGTTCGGCTTTTTTCATATCTTGCTTATTAATTCCTTCTTTTTCAAGTCGTAAATATGAATTTCACTTTAGTACATGACAAAAAAGTCAATAGCGTAAAAATGACCAATTTATGTTAATAACCTGGTGATAACTTTTGCTGTTTTATGTATAATATTAATCTGTCATTCAGTATCTTAGATGAAAAATTACCACATCTAACACCAAGATACATGAACACCAGATATGGACGTAAAAATAGCATATTATTCGATACCTTATCTCAAGTTTTCGGGAACAGCATGAATATGGCTCGTATAAAGTTCATTGGTTTATTTATTTGTTCCCTTTGCAAGGTGCAGACAGTTTGCTTTGAAAAACTTGCAGTCAGTTTTGATTCCCCGGTTAGAATTGACTCTTCTTTGCGCAGAGTACAGCGGTTCATGTCAGCGTATCTGTTGGATACCAAACTTATTGCCCGCCTGATATTTGCATTACTTCCTCATAAGCCACCTTATCGCCTTTCCATGGATAGAACCAATTGGAAGTTTGGTTCTAAGAATATCAATATACTTGTTATTGCTATTGTTTATGACGGGGTTGCCTTCCCAATTGTGTATAGAATGATGCCCAAAACTGGTAATTCTTCAACTCTGGAACGTATCGGACTTATGGAACAGTACATCCTGCTCTTTGGCATAAACAGCATTGATTGTTTGCTGGCAGACAGGGAGTTTATAGGTGATCAGTGGATAAGGTTCCTTAACGATAATCGCATCAGGTACCATATTCGCATCCGTGAAAATTTTTGGGTAGTTATACCAAAGAATGGGCACAGGGTAAAGGCTTCATGGCTATTCAATCATGTAAAGATCAATCACCACGACTTCAAGCATGATATTGTTAATGTTAATGGACAATTATGCTATCTCCCGCTTCTAAAGTCAAAAACAAGCTCGGAGTACCTGAGTTTCAAATTATAGCATCATTTAATAAACCCGATCAGGCACAGTCTGAATATAAGAATCGTTGGCAAATTGAATCCGCATTCAAGGCTTTAAAATTCAGCGGATTCAATATAGAAGATACCCATTTGACAGATATTGACAGATTGAACAAACTCTTCGCATTGGTTCTTGTAGCATTTGTTTGGGCGTACAAGGCGGGCATCTTTCTACAATCATTGATACCTGTCAAAATCAAAAAGCAGGGCCGAAAAGCCCAAAGCATTTTCAAATATGGTCTTAACTATATTGCTAATATCTTATTTTCTAATGATATAGATAACTTCAGAATGTGCGGCAAATTTTTGTCATGTACTTAGGATTTTATTTTAAAATTGTCATAACTATCATTTTACTCTTCAAAGAGGGAAGTGACTTACAGAACTATTTATGCCTGGTGCTTACAGGCTACTTTCCTGTCGATCCCTGGTATTACCGATAGCTATCCGGAAGATCGCTATCGGTAGACGGAATACCTGATAATACTTAATGCGGCACGTAAATTATTCATACTCACAAAGCCGATCGATCAATTGCATCATTTCCCGACGCTCCTGATCCGTTTCTTTTAGATAATCGGTATAACTCCGGAGAAGTTCGATTTTATCAACTATACAATAGCAATAGTCATCTCCTCTATATTTATTCTCTTTTAATTTCTCAATGATACAATCGCTTATTAAAGTCTCCTTTTGCTCATCTGTCCATAGGACAAGATTCCTGCTTCTTTGTGCTAAATTTGTCATCTCGAAATTTATCTCCCCGTTTTTATAGTAAAACGTATTTTGTACAATCAGGTTGGAATCATATATTCCAACCTCCATCAGCTCACCAGTATTGTAAAAAGCTTTATACTCTCCAATGCGCTTACCGTTTTTATAAACATTCTCACCTGATTTAATTCCATTGGAATAGTAGTAAAACCAATTTCCTTCTTCTTTTCCATTCAGTACCTTTCCAGTTTTCCACAACCTGCCATTTGGATGATAATATTTAAATTCTCCGGTTCCATTATTAAACAAACCAATTGATTTAATAATTCCACTTTCATAATAATCGCATATAGTATCATCTATTTGTCCGTAATTAAAGTATGCCTTTTGCCATAATTGACCATTTGGATACCAGTAGGTAACCTTCCCATGCAATTGGTCATTTTTATAACTAATACGATATTTCATTGTACCATTCTCATAAAAATAAGTTGAAATGCCATTCCTCATGTCTTGAGAAACTGAAATAACCAGATTGGTATCTCCGGAGTTATAAAACCCAATTAATTTAAAATCAGAAGTATCGTATGGATTAACGTATTCAATTATTGTCTTAATATTACCGTCAGAATATGTATCCATAATTCTTGTTTTATTATCCTGACACGATGCATTTAAGAATAACACAAGAAATAACATCTCTATAAGCTGGTTCTTTATCATATTGCTGTGTTTTATTCGCTATCACATGTGAAGCTACACGTGGTGACAGATTGTGGGCACCTTCCTGTCTATCCAAAAAGGAGCCCAAGCGGATAGATGCCCACAGAAAACCACCGCTGTCGCACTTGACGGGTAGCTGATATTATGCGACGTTTTCATTTATTCCTTTTCGAATTTTAATCCATTCGGTACCTTTACAATCCCTTTCAAATAGGGATTAATATAAATACTGATTGTATCCGATTCATTTTCTGCTTTTAAAATATAGCAGTCAAGTAAAGGCCCTGGTACATAGCTTAAAGGCACACCAGTATACATATTTCGCAAAGTAATGCCTGGTTTTCTATATTTCGGATTCTCAACTGAATACCTTTGTATCAATTTTAGTTTATTCCCTTCATCGGTTCTTACTCTAGATAAATAATAGTAAGATGAACCAATACTATTATTCAAGTCCGCATTTTTAATAACAACCGGATTCTCGGCTGAATAACCGTAACTCAAATCAGTAGTTGAGTCAACTGCCGGGAAAAATTTCGGATTACTCACAACACATCCAGTAAATAGGGTTCACTGAATAAGGTACTATTTCCAAACATAACAATTTTCCCAAGGGAGTAGTACAGTCTATATTAGTAAAAGGCCACCCGAAAGTTGTAGCCATTGAAAATTATCAATCTCTTTGTGCCTTTTGTGCTTAATATTAGTTCAATAGTCATCGATCAAAGAAAAGAATCAGCTTTTTTATATATGAACAGTGAATTGGAGCAGCCCTTACCCCTCTTGTGTATCAACCGTATCGGAAAGGATGGGACTACCGCCTTACTGTTTGATAAAGGTTACTTTGCTTAAACGGCTACTGCAGCTCTGTTTGACTTCCCAGGTTGTTCCCCCGTTCACGGTTTTCATGATCGATCCGTTCAGTGGCGGTCGTGTCGAACGTGAGACAGCCAATGCAAACTGGCTGTTCCATGCATCGATACCAAACATGAACATATTGCCCTGGTTTGTTTCCTGTGAAATCCATGAAGATCCCCCATCATTAGTCAGATAAATATGCCCCATATCAAGCGCTCCCCACCATGTTTGAGGGTTAAGCATCATCAGGTGATTGATATCGGCCCCGCCTCCCCCTCCGGCTGTTTGCAATGAATCATTTTCCCAGGTTATTCCTCCATCGGCACTGGAAATGTAGTGTGACTTTACACCATAGATAACGATTGTGTTTTTGGAAGAAGTAACGCCAATCCATTGATGCCTGTTATAATCAGCAGCAGGAGAAATCGAATCCCATGTGGCTCCACCATCTGACGTACAGCCAATAAATCCTCTTTCAAGGCCATTGCCAAGAATTGCTCCCACAACATAAACTTTCTGAGGTGTGATTGCCCATACACCCCCTATAAAAGCGTTGTGAAAGAAAGCCGGGTCAAACATGGTCCAAGTATTTCCGCTATCATTCGAGCGATAAACGGTTCCACCAGAACCACTGATCCATACAACAGTGCGGTTCACGACGCAAATAGAGTTCAGCTCTGTATCCGGATTATTTTCTGGTGCCTGGATCTGAACCCAGGTCTTTCCGCCATCCAGAGTTTTCAGAATAACATTTCCGCTGCCGACAGCCCAAACGGTTTGGTCGTCCACTGCCCAAATGTCAAGGACATGAATCCCCAGCAACGAAGGATTGCCTTCTCCCTGCCTTTCCCAGTTTTCGCCACCATCAGCCGAATAAAGTATCATGCCGTAGCCTGTGCTGTCAACACTGCCGGCAACCCAGGCGCACTTTTTCCGTTCGGACTGAACCGAATTGTCGTCTTTTTTACAACAATTGAATACAATTGCCATCATTATCATGATGACCGAAAATAAAAAACTAAAGTTTTTCATATTATACAAGTTAGGTTTAACACTATTATAATGTCTTCGTAATATCATTAAGTTGGGTAACTCGTCTATATATTCACCAAAGGTGTTGTTACACATCCCAATTTGGGCGTAAAACTACACCTTTATGGTGATTAATTTCAGCAATAAAAAATTTGTTAAAAAATCTACAAAGTGTAATAGGGCGAATCAATTCTTTGTATGCTCTTTTCGCTCACTTGGGTATAAATCTCAGTGGTCTTGCAGCTTTCCTGCCGTGGCATTTTCTGAATGTATCGCAGATCGGTTCTTCCCACTGACTGAAGCCGGGAATATTGAAGTGCTACCAGATCAATCTTTGCCTCATGCTCCGCCCCTTAGATCCGGTTAGCAGCATTGATGCCCTGGTTCAGACTCCAATGCCTCCCGCAAGGACAATCATATTACTGTTTACAAACTCAATCCTGTTGGTATGGATAACGCCGCTATTGGTTTTTTGCCACGGTGATACATAGCCTGTTGAAGGATGTATTTCAGTTTTCAATTTGAAAATGAATTATTAAAACTCCATTCCAACAGGAGGTTCCGTTCAATACAAACTCATATCGCAGCCGACTTCCCGTAGCTAGCGGGTAAGGAAATGCCATGAAGTGGCAATTTGGCGTAGCGGCGCATTTGTGTGAAATTTATCAGGGGGGGGTTATCTCGTTCCCATCTTGTTCTCAATTCGTTTTAAGCAAAGTAACCTCTCAGAACTTGAAATCTCTTTATCCAAATTCAACTTTTCTATTGTGATCTTATAAATTTCAATAGCTTCGCTTGTCCTATTTAAATATTTTAGTGCATCAGCTTTTAATTCATAGTGTCGCCAAAAATCCGGAAATGAATTGATTCTGTTGTTCTGATCCTCTAAAACACTTTCCCATTCCCATTGATCAAAGCAATAATTTAGCCCTAATCCAAACCCAACTGTTGGCGAAGAATTATGATTGAAACCTATTAAATCATTAAATTGAAAACCAAAACTATTATTCTTGCTTTCAATAATCGATTTAAATTTGAAAACACCTTCCCTTAAGGAAATGTCATCCCATCGTTTATCACCAATGGCCAAATAAAAATTTCCTGACAATTTATCTTGTTTTTCAAATCTCAGTTCAGCAATTGCATAAATATCTTCATTATTTGGCCAATAAGCAGGACTTATCGCGATACAGTTATTGAAAAGTTCATTATTTATTAAAAAACAAAAAGTTGCGAAGTACGCGCCAAATGAGTGACCTACAATTGTTATTTCCTTTTTTAAAGAATATTTATCAGTAATTACAGGAAGTACTTCATTAGTAATAAAATCATACAGTTTGTTTTTCTCTTGTAATTCCTGGTCTCTGTTTTCATGAAAAACGCCCACCAAAACACTCTGTGGAATGTCATCATACAAGTATAAGTTATTGGTTACTTGTAAGATTGTGCCAGCTATTTCATCATCGTCACCGTCTAAATACAGAATACAGTTTTTGGGTTGTTTAAGTTTGTTATAATCATTTGGAAGACTGACTGTAATCCTTCTTATGGTTTCAAACACTTTAGAGTCAATGCTTAAAGTATCTACCTGTGAGTAAAAAGAATGTGCCTGACTAAAACAATTCAATATAGTGAAAAAACAGAAAATAATAGATAACAAGAGCTTCATTTTGAAACTAATTTAATATTGCGTTATATAAAGCATAATTTGATGCAAAATATTAACATATCATAGCAGAAAAAGTTCGGATAGGAAACGATAGACGCTCATCATTGTCCACCAAGTGTTACGGCGAAAATTTCATTAATACCTCTTTAGACTATACTCATGCTTGCTTACGTGGGTATAAATCTCAGTGGTTCGATGCCCATATTCGCTATTCAAAGGGCAACATGGTCATCGTAAAAGTATTGCCCCAAAATACGCTCACCAGATCTGATCATCCAAAGCCAAACCCATGTACTTGCTTAATGCCCTTCTAAAATGCCGCCTCTTTCGTGTGGAGAGGGAAAACTATACCATCAGGTCAATAAAAAGGTCAAACCCATTCATTTATAGCACTATTCCATAAAAATTAGATAACTTTAGTTACCTCAAATTCATTAATACCGCCAACCACAACAGCCGATTTTCCTCTGAATTATTTCAATAACGGCCGGTAGGTACATAGCCTGTTAAGGTATGTAGTTCAACATGTACTCATCGCCGGGTCTTGCAGACCGCTCAGAGTCGTATTTATTACCGAAAGTATTTAAAAAGGTAAATCATCTTTATCCACAGGAGCTTCGTATGCTTCAATAAATTTTTGTTGAACTGTTTTTACAAAACTATTTTTCTCATCATTTGAAAAAGCCTTAAATATTGAATCTAATTCTATTATACTCTTATATGGTATTTCTGAATTGTTTTTGTTGTATTTTGAAAGGTGTATATTTTTAAATACAATATTATAGGGAATATATTTTGACCATTTGTAGTTCTTTACAATCTCGTCTAAATATTTTAGCCATGCAGTAGTATCTTCATCACTAACCATTTTGTTAAAACAAACGCGTTTTTGGTGGTATGTCTTTCTATCATTCATATTGTAATATTCATAGCAAAATATTTCCTTTAATACGTTATCAATTTTAATTTGAAGATTCTCTAAATTTTCCAAATCATAATCTTTGGATAATTTACCAATATCAAAAGATATTTTAGAACCTTGACTTGATGATTTTGTCTCAATTAACTTTTTCAGATTGCTATCAATGTGAGAAATTTTGTCTTCTAAGGGTTTCAAATTTAAATCATCATGCCTTTTATTCCTTGTAAGGCTCTCATACATAAATCCAGCCCATTGTTTCTTTAATGATTCTTTAATATCCGCAAATGATTCAAAAATATTATAAGCATTTCCCTCTTTAAGCTCATTGATTATATCTAAGAAATAGAAAACGTACCGATAAGAATCGTACGGGAATGGGTAAGTTTCGTCAAACTCTTTTTTTAATTTGGACTTTACAATTTCAATTTTAGAATTATCAACATTATTTTCCTTGAAGTACTTTAACATAACTTTATTCAAAGCTCTTCTATAATTTTTCCAGTCGTAATCGACAAATTTGTTAATGAAGGTGTGTTTGAAAATATTGACCTCTAATGCTTTTTTAAACTCAGTCAATGTAACAGAGTCTGGGATTTTATTCCTCTCTTTTTCTTGATGATAAATACTCCCATAATTATTACCAACAACGAGTAAAAACAATTGACATTTGGAAATTTCCTCTAAACAGGAATCTTGAACATGATTTTCATAATTGTAGAAAATGTCATCAAATTCACTCATAACTGGTTCGTATCCGAAATCTACAATGAATTGACGAAGTTGAAATCGAATTTCCTGTAAATCGTAACACGTTGAACTTACAAAAAGTCTAGGTGATGCCATATTATTTATATTTTTTGTTCAATCTGGATTCAATTTAGAATTTGCGGTAACGTTTGGCGGTATGAAATCGTTGGGGATTGCGGGCTACTTTCCTGTCCAGTTACACCGAACTTGATGCGGGGCAGAACGTTCGAATAACCACTTAAACTCCAACGTTTTATACCGCTTGTTATCGACTGGGCTTCTTTCGGTCAGCCGTGATTTATCGTCCTGCTTGCTGTGCTGCATTGTCTACCCAAGTTGAAAAGTTTTTATGTCCGTTGTCGTTAACCCAACAGTATGTGTCGAATTTGTCTGAGAACTTAAATGATTTACCAAACTCATTTGAAAACCAACCGTCCTCGAAATAAAGTGTATTTGACTTCTTGTTGTTTATTTCGGATAAGTCAGCAAACTCAACCCACTTTCTATTTACAAGTTCGTAGAATCTAATTTTTTTGCCGTCCTCTGTTATTTGAAATGCAAGTCTGTCAAGCGGGTTCAGTCCACGAGATGAAATTGCTTGTTCTTTCCCTCTAATTCTGTTTATGTGAATCCCAAGTATACCGTTGCCTTTTTCAAAACTCCTTACTATTTCATATTTAACCCAGTGTCTGTCCGCTGTTTCATCTCCGATAAGAACAGTTGTTACAGAAGTCTTTTTTAAACCAGCTTCTATTAAATTTTTTATTACGGTTGGACCTTTACTTTTTTCCTTTTCCCAAATAGAACCGTCAATAAAGGTGTCTGCACTATGATTCAGTAGCCAACTATTGCGAACAACATTAACCTTAAAGTTTTTTACATCTTCGTAACAGAAACTGAAAAATGAATAACGAGGCATTTTATTTTACGGTTTTAGTTAGTTCGTAATCATTTATATTTTGCCTTATATTAACTGCAATGTCAATATACTTATTGGGATTAGAATGAAAGTCAGACCATTTAACGGAATGGATAAAAGACGAATAATCCTGATAGGGTTTACTACCTGTATGATTTTCACATTCAGTAAAAACTGGCTTTTTTATATTAAACATATTGTCCCGTAAGATTTGAAATAGAAAATCCGTTTTTAAAGTCCTGCATTTACAATAAGGGCAAGAGTTATCTACGATGTAATAATCATAGCTTCCGAAAGTGTCTGGAAGCACTACAGCCAATACGGCATTTGTCTTGCTTCTACCTCCTTCTCTTGATTGCTCTTTAAGTGAATATGAAACTTCCCAAGGAATCCATTGGTCTTTTTCCGCACTGTATGTTTCCTTCATTCCTTTTGATACTAAAACAATAGTTACAGTGCTGTCAAATATTTTGTCTCCAAGTTTTGAGCCGATTGTTGCATCTTCAAGAGTGCCCATATCCTCATCATCATCTTCACCTTTAAATATGTGGTCACCTAATTCAAGCAGTTCATCAATTTTATCTACATAGTGTCGAGCAGTTGTTGTTACTTTTTGTCTAAGGACATTGCCAAAAAAGTCTTTTACATTTTCGTAAATGTTTAAGTCCTGAACTTGTGAGTCTGAGTATTTGTATGAAACAAAAATCTTTTTACCCATTGTTGTAAATATTAAATGTAATCGTGAAGTAAATCTCTGAATAGTGCCATATAAGCGTAATCGTTCTTTAGTCTAATATCAAAGCCTTGTTGTTGGTTTTCATACAGAATTTTTGCTGCTGCACCTGTGCTTGCTATGGGCAAAATCAAAGCATTTGGGTGTTTTTCTTTGAACATTACATACTCGTCATTTATTCCCTCCATACCACCAATAAAAATCCCAACTTTAAAATCATTTTCATTGATGAGCTTACTTCTCATTAATGCCAAACTTTCATCACGGTTGTTTCTCTTTTCTGTCAGCACTATATTTTCAAAAGCAAAGTTGTCTGGTGGAAAATACTCCTCGAAAAATTGCGATTGGTAAAGTGTAATGTGCTTTTTTAAATCAATATTCATTCTGTCCATAACAAAACGAATCAACGGTGTAATAGAAGGATGTCCGCCCCAAATAAGATGTGCTTTTGGAATTACAACAGTTGCCAATGCACGAACTGAATCTCTTATAGAAACAATATCAGCAGTATCATAGAACTTCTTATCCCTATCAGGATAAGGAATACTTGCAGATAAAAACACTTTATTTAAATTGTCTTTAGCCATTCTTCTGCTTTTACGATTTTGATTGTTTTTACTGGAAGATAATTATCCAACCAATCCAAATGTTTAATCCATTTTTCTCTAAGGTTTCGGTGGTCAAATAACAAGAAAGCACCTGCAACATTTTTTGATTTAATTCTCGCAACCAATTCTTCGGATTGATTGTAGGTAAATGCTTGCGGAACACCAACGGGTGGAATAATTACCAATTCTTTGCCATCACTTCTTTTAATTGTGATAAATTTTTCTGATTGTAAGTCAGCCTTTTTACCAACTCGAATAGATGATGCAATGAATTCAGTAATAATATTGTCTTGTCTTGACGCTAAACTTCTTGCTCGTAGCGATTCAACTTGACTAATGATATTTGAAATTGCGATAGGGTTAAGATAACTCGTTGGTTTTTTAAAGGTTTTGTTTCCGAAATCGGAATCACTTAATTGAAGCGGGATGCTTAATTCTGCATCTCTTTCAAGTTTATGCGATGGCCAAATCACCTGTAAAATACCAATTGACATAGAGTTGGCTTTAGCCAACTCTTGTGTTGTCCAATTGCTATTTAAAAATCCAGGTGTATTTAATAAAACAACTACATCAGTATCAGCCATTCTATGCCAAAGTTCCTCTTGAAATGGCTCTCCGGGTCGAATACTGTGTGTGTCAAGGAAAACATCAAATCCGTTTTTTTCAAACTGCTCAAACAACTGTATTGCAACTGTTGAAGATTCATCTCTTTTGTAGCTGATGAAAAGCCTTCGAGATAGTCGCAACAAACTTAGTCCTTCTAATATGCAAGAAACAAGTTTCTCAATGTCATTACTTGAGGCTAATTCAAAACCATTTACATTCTCTAATTCTGTCGGAATTTGCTGTTTGAATTTTGTTATGTCTGAAGCAATAGGGAGAATTAGGTTAGCATCATTAATTAATATTTTAAGTAAATCAATATTCTTGAAGTCACCTGCATTACTACCGAAATAAAGGCAAAATGTCGGAGCATTACCTTTGTATTCAGTCTTGAAATTGTTTTCATCAATTTCAAGAATTGATTCTTTTGCTAAACCAAGTTCTTGAATATGATGATACAAAGTGTCCAACACCTCTTTGTAGAAAGGATTGTCGGAACCAAGTTTGATTATTTGGTATTTTGTTGTCATTTACTTAACCAATCTTTTAAAGGTGTTAAATAAAACCTGCCGTCTGAATTTTCTAAAGACTTATGATAATAACCCTCTTTAAAATAATGTCCTTGCAAATTAGTAAAAGCCTTATAGTAGTAAATACTTGGATAAATTTGTAAATACTCATTACCTTTATATTGTGAGTCAAGTTGTCCTTTTTCCTTAATAGGTAAAATGGCTATTTTGTTTGGGAACTTGTGGACATCTCCGAGTCCAAGCTCCCAATTGCACCAATGTGACTCTATAGCTTTTGTCGTAGCAAGTAAAACAAACCTGTCGCAATATTTTATAATCTCTTTAATTCTCGTTGCAGTATCTCCAGATGTTTGGTTCGGCATTTTATTATCCAAACTGTCTATATATACTTTTACTCCTAAATCTTCTAATAACTCAATTACACCTGTTGCCTCTTCAAGCTCTTCTATATCCTTGTGTTTATGTGAAAGAAAAACGGTTGTCTTAGCATCATAGGCGGTTTTAGCACTGAATGTTTTTGTTTTATTCAGTGATTCATTTATGAAAGATTTTTGTAGTCTTGAACTTTTAAAATGTCCTTTTTCAAATATCATATTCGGTCTGTTTATTGTTGCACTGTCGGTTTGTTAGTCTTGCCGATAACGGTTTGTATAAGAATAGTAGCCGTTTGTGAGCTTCATCCCTGTCAAGTTACACAAAAGTTGGAGCGGGCTACAACCCGTGAATTTACTACTAAACCGGCTATTATTTTTATACATTGTTGTACACTGGGCTTTTATAATTCTAATATCCATAGTAATGGAGTGGTAAATAAAACAGTCACAATCATCCAAAGAATGAACGCCATTATTGCTACTGCTCTGGAATTTTGCATTTCATCCTTTTTCAACTCTTTGCGTATCGTAAAAATCGACAAAATATCCAAAACAATTATTGTCAAAATAATCAACCACTTAATGAAATTTTGAACTCCTTTTGGTAAATTATCAATTAGCTTTGCCTTTAATTCTTTTTCAACTGGCTCATATTTGGTAAATACAATTTGTGATTCAATTATATCTCTATCGTCAATAAATATTATTGGTTCAGCCTTCTTAAAGTTCTCAATATATCCAATTACTTCAAGATATTCACCAGCTTTCCATTGTTTAAAATTAAGAGTCAAATAGTTTTTTTGATTTCTTATCTCAACTGGAAAATTTTTATCATTTGTCATTATTGATAAAATCGAAATAGAATCACGCAAATATAGAGGCAATCCATCTGACAATAAATCTTTTCGGTCTCCTTGTCCTATTATTGTTTTGTTCCCCTTGTTACTAATGTAAAATCTAATCTTCCATAAGTTTGTAACAGTCGTATCATTAAATTCAAAAGTTGCCCTTAAACCATCAATCTTTGGTAGTGAAGTCAACTCAACAGCATCTATAGTCTTCACTTCGATAATGATTTTATCTTCATATATAAATTGATAATATCCAGCAATCAATAATCCGAATATTGAAGCTGCTCCAGCAATATATACAAATATGATTTTTAATATTCTATTCATTGTAGTACTGTTTTTTAGCCTTGTGTACAACAAGTATATATCATCATAAACATATCCCTTTTGATGATGATCCGAATTATTATTTTGCTGATTTACAAGCTGATCTAGTGGGCTTACAATTTGTCCTGCGCGCTTCATCACTTGTTGCTCGGTGTACCCGCTCAGTGCTTCGCCCTTATATTGCCCTGGCACTATGGAGAGGTATTGTTTCACACATAAATGATTTTGGTTTATCTGTTGTCGGGTTACAAATATAATTCTTTCCAATACCATGAGCAAACAGATCGAAAATTCTTTCCCGCTTTGGGAGCACGATAAAAACTCCACTGTACCAGTTCTAATCACTATACTACACCCTTATCTATGTCTGCCATTTTCACAGCTTCGCCAGGTCAGTTACAGCATAATTGTACTAACTTTTTGGTCGTGAGGTCGGTATGAGCAAAAAAGCATGCAGGGCTTTTTGCTGAAAAGGTGGCATTTTTCCACTTGTCCGGGCCGCTCCTCCTTCTACGGGTTCGGGCACCTGTTGAGCCATGCTGACGGTTTGTGCACTACCGACACTCTATTGAAGCCAAAAGTATGGATTCTTGCCGAAATATGAAGCAAAAATGAATAATTTTTTACCCACCTGTTAACTCACTGATAGTGCGCACCATCAGGAAACATTGCGTTTCCTGATTTCCTGATTTCACCCGGCAGTGTGCTTCGCAGCAGTGCTACCCGGCTACGCGCCGGTGAATCGCCCAACCAGGGAACAGAGACCTGAAGACCAGCAGGTTGATCTGACAGGCTGCACAGAAGGATGAGTCATGCACGGGTTTTTTTCAGGTAAGGAGGCATCCGGTCATTACCCTTACTGAATACGAATTTCATAAATGTACCCGAAAAGGATCATTTTATACCTGTGTCATGCCAAAGTCAGGGTACCTTCGAAATGGTTTCGTTTTGGGTTCGTAAAAATACGAAGCCGCTTCGAAGCTACTTCGAAGCGAGAACGAAGCGATGATATATTTGACCCCTGTTTTTCAAGGGTTTGAAAAAAATGTGTTTTGTTTTAGAATAATGTGGATTTTTGGTGGTTTTTGAGCTCATGCTGACGATCATTTCAGTGCCATTCACCACCCTCGGGCATGGTTGTGAAGCAGAGCGACGAGGACTACCGGATTTGTCCACGAATTTCACGAATTTCACGAAGGGTATCTGGGAAGCAGGAGTACCGGGGCATCCGGATTTGTCCACGAATTTCACGAAGGGTATTTGCGAAGCAGAGGGACGAAGACTTCCGGATTTGTCCACGAATTTCACGAATTTCACGAATTCACGAAGAAAGTATTCGACTAATTAGTGTAATTAGTGGATAAAAAATGCGCTTTCAACGAAATCCAAGAAGAAGCACGAAGAAGCAGAGAGCAGGGACTCGTCCAATTCGTTTAATTCGTATAATTCGTTGATAAAAACAAAGCTTTCAACGATTTTCGCGAAGGGTATTTGTGAATCAGAAGGACGAAGACTTCCGGATTTGTCCACGAATTTCACGAATTTCACGAATGGTATCTGCGAAACAGAGGGACGAGGACTACCGGATTTGTCCACGAATTTCACGAATTTCACGAATTCACGAAGAAAGTATTCGATTAATTCGTGTAATTAGTGGATTAAAAAATGCGCTTTCAACGAAATCCATGAAGAAGCACGAAGAAGCACGGATCGGGGACTCGTCCAATTAGTTTAATTCATATAATTCGTGGATAAAAAAATGAGCTTTCAACGAATTTCACGAAGGGTATTTGCGAAGCAGAGGGACGAAGACTTCCGGATTTGTCCACGAATTTCACGAATTTCACGAATTCACGAAGTAAGTATTCGACTAATTCGTGCAATTCGTGGATTAAACCATAAGCTGTCAACGAATGGATAGACGGCTCATACTGCCAACTTTAAAGCCACTAAAATTCACGGAAGAGCCAGCCGATGTAATGGATGACAACCGGCATTCTGCTGCACAGGCCAATCACTTTTTGTAACAAGGCTACATTAGTATAGTGAGAAACCTCAAATCCCCGTATATTTACACCCTGATAGAGAATACGCGACTGATGTAATCATGGAGCGACATAGCGGCTGTTTATCACTCACGGATGAAGAATGCGGAAAAATATTCAGCGAATTACGTTGGCTGGTATATGGTTTTCATGAATTATTTTAACTTTGATTCATAAATAGCTTCGACTTGAACGGATAAATCAAAATACGACCCATGGCACCGAGTAATTTTCACGCGAACCCCTTTCCCGGTATCAGGAGCTACGAGATCAACGAGAATCACCATTTCTTCGGGAGAGAACTGCAGGTAAGGGAATTAATCAGAAAGCTTGCCAAGACCAGGTTTCTGGCCATCGTAGGATCATCGGGATGTGGTAAATCATCGCTCATCAAGGCAGGACTGATTCCCGAGCTATTCAAGGCGCAACAGGAGAACCTGCCAGGGTCATGGAAATTAGTCATCTTCCGTCCGGCTGAAGATCCCATTGGTAATCTTGCCAAAGCGCTGGCAGAAGGAAGCCGCGATCATGAGACAACGGAGTCGGTGTTGCGTTCAGGCGCCGACGGATTAGTGAAAGCGGAGCAGGAGATATTGTCGGCCGGAGAGGCCGGGTTCATCTACATCGACCAGTTTGAGGAACTGTTCAGGTTTAAAAGAAGCGGCGCCTACGCCCGCACCATAGCCGAAGCCGGCAACTTCATCGATTTACTGATCAACGCCATTCAACAGTCGAAGATACCAATTTACATCGTCCTCTCGATGCGGACCGATTTTCTGGACGAATGTACCGAGTTCAGGGGGTTGAGCGAAACCATCAACAAGGGGTATTACCTGGTTCCGCGGATGAACGACGCGGAAAGGCGTCAGGCAATTACCGGCCCTGTTTATGCCACGGGAAACAACATCAGCGAAGAGCTTGTTGAGCGGTTGCTGGTGGATGTAGGCGATGACCCCGATCAGTTGCCCATCCTGCAACACGCCATGATGCGTACATGGGATCATTGGACGATGAACAAGATCGGCGACCAACCCATCAGCCTTGAGCATTACGAGGCCATTGGCACCATGAGAGAAGCCCTGTCGGTTCACCTCGAAGAAATTTATACCGACCTGAAAGAGGAAAAGAACAAATTCAACACCGAGAAACTCTTCAAGGCACTGACCGACCTGACGAAGGAAAGCAGGGGTACGCGCCGTCCCACCACGCTGGCAGAGATATGCACCCTGACCAATTCACGGGAGGAAGAGATCATCAGGGTGATTGACCACTTCAGGAGTCCGGGGTGCGCGTTCCTGATGCCTTCAGCCCAGGTTACCCTTCACCGCGACACCACCATCGACATTGCCCATGAAAGCATCATGCGGGTATGGATAAGGTTAAGGAAGTGGGTTGAAGAAGAGGGGGAATCGGCCCAGCTTTACCTGAGGCTTTCGAAATCGGCCGAGTTGTACCAGGAAGGCAAAACAGGTCTGTGGGTGAACCCAGAACTTCAACTCGCCCTGCAATGGAAAGAACAGACAAGGCCCAATATTACATGGGCCTCGCGATACGACCCGGCCTTTGACCGTGCCATGACCTTTCTGGATTTCAGCAGGAAACAACATGAGCTGGAACTTTCAGTCAAGGAAAACCAACAAAAAAGAAACCTCAGACGGGCACGCAGTTCAGCCATTGTTTTAGGGATCGCCTCATTGGTATCGATCCTGTTTTTAATCATTTCGCTCAACCTCCGCTTTAAGGCAGAGGCCAGCAGTAAAGAGGCCATGGAAAAGGAAAAGATGGCCGTGGCGGAACGTAAAAAAACCGACGAACAACGGAAAGAGGCCATCATCCAGCGGAAAATCTCGGAACAGCAACAACAGATCGCGGAACAGCAGGAGATGATTACAGAGCAGCAAAGGCAATTCGCGGTAAAACAGCAAATCATCGCGCAGGAACAGACTGTTGAAGCCGTGCAGCAACGACAGCAGGCCGATGTTGCCCGGCATGAAGCCATCACTGCAAGAGACGAGGCCCGGTTGCAACGTAAGGAAGCACTGGTGCAGAAACAGATTGCCGATCAGGAAAGGATCAAGGCAGAAGAATCGGAACAGATTGCCCAGCGGTTAAGACTCATGGCTATTGCCAATTCGATGGCCATTCAGGCGCTGCAATTGCACTCAACAGTACAGGACGACTCCCCGGCGCTGTATGCCCTTACCGCGTATCAACTGCACCAGAAGAACGGGGGCGACCAGAATGACCCCGTAATCTACAGTGCTTTATCGGCCATCTCGAACGACCCTGTTGTATTGCGTGGCCATGATGATGGTGTGCGAGGCATTGCCATCACCAGAAACGGGAAAGAGATTTTCTCGTGTGGTGATGACAGAAAAGTATTGCGCTGGAATCACAGCAACCCGGAGCAACCGGCCGTTCAGGGAGAGGTGCCCAAAGAGATCAAAGAACCCTTCAGGACAATCATGCTGACGCACGACGACCAATGGGTGGTAGCCGGGACAACAGATGGCCATCTCGTTATCTGGAGCCGGCAAACATTCCCGAAGGGAGCCATCGTTGTGAAAGCCCATGCATCCATTGTCAGCAGTCTGACCGCCGATCCTGCCGGCGCGCTGTTTTACTCGGCAGGTTCTGATGGACGGCTGGTGCAATGGAAATACCAGGGAAACAAGTTCACGCCCACGGTACTCGACTCAATTGCTGATGCAATCCGTTGTACAGCCATTAACCGGGCGGCGGATCAACTGGTTTATGCCACAAATACCGGCGTAGTTAAAATCATCACCTTCAACCAGGGGCAACCCGGGAGTAAGGTACTGACCCGGCTCAAGAGTCCGGTGCTGACGGTAAAATATGACAACCGTGGTGAGACCATCGCCGCCGGTTGTCTTGATGGCTCAGTTCAGTTGATGCGTCAGGCAAAAAACGGGGAAGTACATGTACAATCATTAATTGGCCGGCATATCTCAGGTGTTACAGCCGTTGCCTTCAATCCTGCCGGGAACGCGTTGACATCGGCAGGATATGACTGGACTGCAAAGATATCAGACTACCCGCTGACAGAAGAGAAGCCTGTTACTATCAAGAACCATGACCTCTGGATTTATGATGTATTGTACACGCCTGATGGCAAACAACTCATCACGTGCAGTGCCGACCGGACCATCAGGATTTTCTCAACCCTGACGCAACAGATGGCGGAAAAGCTGACCCCCATGATCAAACGCAACATGACTGTGGCTGAATGGAACAAGATGGTAGGTGAAGATGTGCCTTATCAGAAAACCATCGAAAACCTGCCATAAGCAGAAAGAAAATAAAACAGTGGTAACCATGCAAAATAATCACTTCAAGCGCTTTCTTTTGTTGATGACACTACCGTTGCTGATCGGTGTCCTGCTCCTCCCCAAAGATGTTACCGGACAATCATGCGATGAAGTCACGCTGAATGAAGCGCGGAAATACTACGAGCTGGGGAAGTTTGATCTGGTGATCAGTTCGTTGGAGCAATGTGTAAGAAGCGGGTTCAACGAGAAACTGAAAATTGAAGCGCATCGCCTGATGGCCATGTCGTATCTTTCGACAGATTCAACGGCGAAAGCCTCGCTTGAAACGGCATTGCTTCTTCAGATCAATCCGACTTATGATGCAAACCTGTTCGATCCGCCTGCCTTCATCGACATGGTGAATATGTTGAAGATTTCAGATGTCGGGCAGATCGTGACATCCGTTTCAAAAAAGGCAGAAAACATCTATGAAGCACCTGCCACCATCGCTGTCATCACCCGTGAAGACATCAGGAAGAGGGGCTACAACGACCTCGTCGAACTGCTGAAGGATGTTCCCGGCTTTGATCTTAGCATGTTTTACGGTCCCGAATATGCCAATATTTATCAAAGGGGGTTCAGACAGAACAACACGGAGAAAACCCTCCTGCTGATCGACGGTATTGAAGAAAACGATCTATGGACTAATTGGGCCTACATCGACAGGCAATATCCATTATCGAACATCGAAAGGGTGGAAATTATCTACGGGCCGGCATCAACGATGTACGGGCCCAATGCCTTCGCCGGCGTAATCAACGTGATCAGCAGAAACACGCTCGATGCCATCAAACCGGGACAGAGTATCGGCATCAGCGGGCAGGTTAAATACGGGTCGTATAAAACCCGCACCCTTGATTTAAGTGTATCGGGAAAGAAGCGTTCTGTGTCGTTCACCCTGTCGGGCAGGCTTTATCATTCCGACGAGCATGACCTCACGAGCCAGAAGTATTTTGATTATGACCCCGCGGCCTACGATGAGGTTGACTACAATAAACTACTCGGCGTCAGCGAGAACGCATCAGAATATCTATCGGCAAACAACCTGCCCTATTCACATCCCTATTATCAGCTTTCGGCCGATTCAAACCAGCTAAGCCTCACCACACAAGGTGCCGAAGCAGCGAAAAACCTTGACAAGTCGGCCTATAGTCAGGTAGTTGGCGGGCACAAAATCGGCTTCAGCAATGAAACCGATAGTTGGTTAATCAATGGCAAGCTGAACATTGGCAACTTCAGTTTTGGTTTTCAATCATGGAAATATTTACGGGGAGGTTTAACGCAATACACCGACCTCTACGCCGCCGGTTCTCAGAATGGAGGAACATGGGCTCCCAGGCAGAGCAATTTCTATACAAAATACGAAAACCAGATCAGCGACAGGTTGTTTATTTCCAACCTGACCACTTACCGTATCCATGATGTTACCGAAGATTCACGTTTGGTATCGGTATCAAACTATGCCCTGGGCAGTAAGAGCCTCGTGGATCTGATCAGCAATACAGAACCGACATGGTCGACACTCTATCTGTTTTCAGAGTCCAAGCAGCTTAGGAATGAGTTGAAGGTTAACTACCGGCCTTCATCAAGAATAGACATCATTTCGGGTTTTGAAGTCCGCAACAGCACGTTGCAGGGGGCTTACTACACGAGCCTTATTGGCACCCCGCAGGATTCGGCAGTAATACTTCCTTCTCCTAAGGGAGGAAACAGTTTTAATGTTTGGGACCTTGGGCTATACAGTCAGGGAACATGGCAGGCCCTCAGGAACATGCGTATCACCCTCGGGCTTCGATACGACTACAATGTGGTGAGGAATAACGACGGTTTCGGCAGTGAACTGAGCCCTCGTGTTGCCGTGGTTTACTCTCCCGGCAAATTCACCTTCAAGGCCATTTACTCGCGAGGCATCATGAATGTCTCCAACTGGACAAAATATTCGGCTGTGGGGAACCGCATACCGAATCCCGACCTGAAGACCGAAAACATCCAGAACTTTGAGATTAGTTCGGGGATCAGGCTGAGCAAGGAATTTCAGGCCGACATTGATGTCTACAAGAATTATATCAACAATGTTGTCGGCACAGTAGATGTGGCCGAAAGCCCCGGCAAAGTCCAAAACCGTAATATCGGGAAATTCGAGATCATCGGCGTACAGGCCAATATCACCTATAAAAGAGAAACTTACTCGGCTTATTTCAACTACACATTCTGTGACCCTAAACAGACCTATTCAGAGGTCGGAGAAGTTGACAGCCGGGTTGGGGATATTGCATCGCACCAGTTTAACCTGGGTGCCGAGAAGCTGTTTTTCGATCATTTGAATGTCAACCTCAGGATGAATTACACCGGGGAGCGGCTCACAGGGTCGGGGACAACCGTACCCCTCAACAACGACACCTTCCCGGCGGTCCTTATCCTGAACGGTACGATCACTTACTCAGATCCGGCAATCCTGCACGGTCTCTCCCTGCAGTTTGTCTGCAACAACATCTTTAACACCACTTACTATCATCCCGGAACCAAATCAGCAGAAGGCGTCACAAGCCCTACCGCCATACTTCAGCGCGGCCAGCACTTCCTGCTCAACCTCTCGTATGATTTCTAACCTGCAATCATGACAATGCCAAACGCATACACTGTATTAAAAACAAATGAATCAAGGTGGGGTGCACTCTACACGCCACTAAAACCTAAAAAGGAAAAAGAAGGTCTCAGTACCGTATTGTTTGTCAGTTGCAACAGCGGCAACCTGTTGCTCAAAAACCTTGCCCTGTATGAGGCAATATATCCTGAAAAGCTGAATATCGTTGGCGTTGTTACAGATGACCCCATTGATCCGGAAGCCAGGATTTCAATAAAGAAGCGGGTGTGGAAACAGTTTACCCCTCAGGAAAGAAGCAACCTTTTCAATCAGACCATCGACTTTGCCGCCAATCTGGGCGTTCCCTGCTATTCGGGTGCCGTTAAAAACGCCTGGTTTCACGATATTTTTCGTTCATGGGCTCCGGAAGCGCTACTGATGCTCTGCTTCGGACAAAAGATCGACGCCGCGCTGTTCGGGTTCCCTCTAATGGGATCGTACAACTTCCACCCTTCAGATCTGCAGAAAAAGATAGGGGCAGGATCGCAACCCTTTGAGAACACCATAAAAAAGGGGCAGAAAACCTCCCCGTTAGTGATCCATGAGGTGACAAACGTCATCGACAGAGGGCCAATCATCGGAGTTTCCCCGCAGGTGAACATCTGCCTTGAGGATGGCAGTTATCCCGCGAGCATCCTGACGTTAGACGACAAAATCACCAGTCTGGGAGGCTGGATGGGCGTTGAACTGATCGATACCATAATCGCCCGAAAAGCAGCCGGAGAAAAAGGTTCTGTTGGTGAAATTGATTTTATCGGGAAAATTCCACAGTCGATAAAAGCCATTCTCAGTAAACCTGCTGTAAACGACCTCAATGAAAAATACGTCATCCCGCGACATCCGTTGTTAAACAATAACCACCCCGCATGAAGAAGGATTCCCGAATACTGAAGTTAATGAATATCCGGCAGGAGGAAGCGAAGGCTGTTTTCCTGCTGATAGCCTTTTCCTTTCTTATCGGGCTCACCCTCTCCTTTTATTTTACCGCATCGAATGCCATCTTCCTGAAACATTTCAAACCTTCGATGATTCCGGTTTCGTTCATTGCGTCCGGTATTCTGATTTATCTGGCCTGGTGGATCTTCTCGAAGAGCGACCGCCGGGTTTCCTTTTCGGTGCAGGTATTGGTAAAACTGGGATTCATATTTATAACCGTTCTAACCATCAGCATCGGGGTCTATCTGTACAACAGTTCCTGGCTGATCTTTATTATGTACACGTGGGTGAGGATCGTGGTCTATATCACGCTGGTTACCTTCTGGAGTATGGCCGGGAAGATATTCAACATCAGGCAGGGGAAGAGAATCTTCGGACTGATTGGAACCGGAGAGGTGGTCTCAGTCATGATCGGTTATTTTTCTATTCCACTAATTCTCACTTTCCTCAAAGCCAACCACCTGCTTTTTCTGGCTTCAGGCACCCTGTTGTTGTGCCTGATCATTGCAACCATCATACTCCGTACCTTCAGGAATGAATTGTCGGATTCAAAAACTAAAGGAGAGACTGGTACCGAAAAGAAAAAACCGGAGACCAGTTACTGGAAACTGGTGAAAGAGCCCTATTTCATGTTGATCTCACTATTGGCCCTTTTGCCGATTTTCGGCTACCTGTTTGTCGATTTTCTCTTCCTTGCTCAAACGAAACTGGAGTTTGCCAATAACCCCGAAACCATCGCCGGGTTCTTCGGTATTTTCCTCGGATTTGTCTCAGTAATCGAATTGTTGCTCAAGTTGTTTTCAGGTCGGTTTCTTAACAAATACGGGATAAAACCCAGTTTGATCTCGTTGCCGGTGATTCTGCTGATACCTGTTTTTATTGCCGCGGTTTTTGGCAGCCTGTATGGCACGATAGGATTGTACTTTGCGTTCATCGCGCTGGCCCGGTTATTTGAGCGGTCAGTCAGGTCGGCCGTCTATGAACCGGCCTTCCAGTTGCTTTACCAACCAGTTCCTCCCGGTCAGCGGATTATTTTTCAAAATCAGATCGAAGGAATCCCCAAGGCTATCGGCACCATTATTACCGGTCTTGTCATCCTGTTGTTCTCCTCCCTCGAGTTTTTCAATCTTGTTCATTACAACTGGTTTTTCATTTTGGTGTTGGCCCTGTGGATATGGGTTGCCATCAGGATGTATGAAACCTACCGCAACCTTCTGAAATCAAAACTCAACGAATTAAAGTCGGAGAAAGAGACGGCAAACAGTTCGATTACCGAAATCATTCGTGAGAAGTTAAGACATGCCGGCAAAGCAAATTTTGACCACACCTTCAGAATTTGTGAGACCGCTCAACCCATTATTACAGAGGAGATGCTTGAGGAAATCTTTGAAGAAGCATCAGGGGAGATTAAACAGGCTATTCTTGAAAAGATGACTGAAAGGCAAATGGTAAACGCCGTGGGATTCCTGAAGCGCCTCGATTTACAGGAGCAACCGGTTCAGTTTCATTCACTCATCAACGATACGGTTGAATATCTAGAATTTGCTGCCAATACACCGATTGAAGAGATAGCCACCCTGTGTAAGTCATCCGGTCAGGCCGACCGTTTGAAAGCCGCCCGGTTGTTGGGTGCCTCAGGAAGGTACAACACCATCAGGCTGTTGCATACCCTGACAAAGGATGCCGATCCCGAAGTAAAGAGAGCCGTCATCATAGCCAGTGGCAAGATCAGGCGGTTCGAGTTATGGGCCTTTATCTGTGAACACCTTGCATACGATGCGTATGCCGAAACAGCCACCACGGCGGTCAAACAAATCGGAGAACCTATCTTGCCCGAACTTGAACACGTGTTCGAGAAGTCGGGAGGTCACGCGATAGTTCAGATCAGGATATTGAAAATCTATGAAGCCCTGGCAAGTCAGAAATCACTCAAACTACTCCGCGAGAAAATGGGTCATCCCGACAAGGATGTCCGCAGGCAGGTGTTGGTTTCGTTGAGTAACAGGAAGTATCAGGCAACCGCCTCCGAAACACCCCTGCTCAAAGAGATGATCGAGGAAACCGTTGCCTATATTCTCTGGATACTTGCCACCCTGCAGGATCTCAACACCTGTGATGAAGCCCTCGACCTGAAGATGGCCTTACTAACCGAGGAAGATGACCAGAAAGAATTCCTCTTCCTGATGCTCTCGCTGATGTACGACGAAAAAACCATCCATCATATCCGCGAACACATCGAAAGCAAAGATGCCAACGCGAAGGTGTATGCACTCGAAATCGGCGACATGATCATCGGCGATGAGATTAAGGAAATCTTCTTCCCCATATTCGAAGATCTTCCCGTTCAGGAAAGACTTAACAGGTTCATGTTCAGGTTCCCGCAGCAGAAGTTAGCGCCAATAGCAAGGCTCTGCGAAATCCTCAACAAACCCTACACCCGCGCGAGCAGGTATAGCAAGGCCTGTACACTGAGAATTCTGGAAACCCAACAAAAGGATAAAGAACAAACAACCGAAAGGATGCTGGCAGCCAATGTCGTTCATCCCGATCAGTTATTAAGCGAAATGGCGGCATGGACACTCCACCGTTACAACCCCGGCTATTATCTTGACCTCATCAGCCGGCTGAAGAAAAGCGGATTCAGCGAATCAGAAGCCATAACAGAAAAGGTCAGGGAGCGGGAGGAAGAAACAGCGTTGCTCACGTTTGAGAAAACAGGACTGATGAGAAGTACCGAATTTTTCGCAACCGTTCAGGAGACTGCCATTATCGACTTTCTGGAACGGACGTCCCAGGCCCGATTTATCAAAGAAACAGCAGATTCCACCGTACAGCTTTCCGCGGATTCCGATCTGGAATATCTGCCCGCCGACAATGGCTTCCTCATCGTCATACCGAAAAGCGCGTTATATGAATTTATGATGAGCAGCCCTGAGCTTGCAGAGAAGTTGTTCAGCATCATCCAAATAAACAATTCTAATTGATTTATTATGAAGAACTTGATCGTTGCCATCCTGTTTTTGATGCTTCCGGTTCTTTCGATCGGGCAGGCAGGGTATGAGATAGGATTTCCATTTGTAAGAAACTATACCACCACCGATTACCAGGCCCATGCCCAGAACTTCGCCGTTGCAGGAGATCAGCAGGGGATCATGTATTTTGGCAACTTTGCAGGTGTCTTGCAGTATGACGGGGAGACATGGCGGCTGATTCCGACGGAGAATACCACCAAGGTCTCAGCACTGGCAATCGACTCAGCCGGAAAAGTATTTGTTGGTGCACGCGGGGAGATTGGTTTCCTTGAACCCGACAAAACAGGAACGCTGAAGTTTACCAGTCTGTTGAAGGATTTTAAGGCCAAGTACCCGCCTTTCTACGACATCCTTCACGTTTTTATTATTGGCAACAAGGTTCATTTTATCGCAGGCAACCTTATCTTCACGCTGGAAAACGGAGAAATCACAGTATGGGCAGCACCCCGGGAAATACAAAACGCCTTCATGGTCAGGGATGTCATCTTTCTTCAGGTAAAAGAAACAGGACTGGTAACCTGGCGCGATAAGAAACTGGAAGCCCATGATCAGGGAGCTGTCTTCTCGGGAGCAAGAGTCATCAGCGCCATGCTGCCCTTTCAAGGGACAAAGACATTGATTGCCACGAGTTCGCAAGGCCTCTTTCTGATGGAAGAGGGTACCATTCGCCCATTTGAGGCGAAGGCAAACGACCTGCTGACAAAAAACCCGGTGACCTCAGGTGTAGCCTTGTCAGATGGAACGATAGCCCTGGGAACATCGCGGATGGGGATCATCGTTATCAGTGCCGATGGGAACATCAGGCAGATCATCGACAAAGGGGCCTCCCTGCAAAACAGTTTTGTACAAACCCTCTACATAAACAACGACAATACCCTTTGGGCCGCGCTGAACAATGGTATTTCAATGATTGAGATTCCTTCACCATTAACCTATTTCGACGAAAAGTCAGGGCTTATGGGAGGCGTCAATCAGGTTATGCGTTTCCAAAACACCTGCTACGTAGCAACCTACCAGGGATTGTATTATTACGATGAAGCCTCTCTGGGGTTTCTACCTGTGAAAGAGATTATATCAGCATGCTGGAGAATTGTATCTTTTAACAATGACCTGTTTGCCGCCACTTCACAGGGAATCTTCGCCGTGCGGAATAAAAAGGCCACCCTGATACGCGATGGCTTTACCCTTTCGCTTGTCACATCAACGAAAGAGCCCTCAAGCCTTTACCTTGGCGAAACCAGAGGGTTTTATAAAATGACCAGAAAAGGAGGTGATTGGGTTGCGCAGAAGTTTGCCGGGGTAGATGAAGAAATCGACGACCTCAGGACAGATATTTCAGGGAACATTTGGGGCCTCAGCCTCTCGAAAGGATTGTTCCGATATATTCCCGGTGAGGCTGCCCTCTCGTTCTTTAATGAAAAAAACGGGCTTCCCGGAAATCAGGGTCTTACAATCAATCCACTTAACAATACCATTAGCATAGGAACCAGCAAGGGCATTTATATCTTCAATGAACCGAGGCAGACGTTTGACTCAATCAGACTGTTTTCTGACACAAAACCGTCGGCTGATGAATGGTTTTCGCTCATCGTTCCTGACAGAAACGGGAACCTTTGGGTAAACTCAGGAGAAGAGACAGATGCAAAAATACTCATTAAGAAAGGGGATCAATATCAGCCGCTCGCCATGCCATTTCTGCCCATTGCTGACTATGTCATCTGGAGTATCTTTCCTGAAGAGAATGGCATCACATGGTTAGGTGGTCCCGAAGGACTTATCCAATACGACGCGGCAGTAATGAACAAAAACGTCAAACCTTACCCGAGTCTTATCCGCAGAATTATCGTCAACAATGATTCTGTTATCTTCTCGGGGAATGTGGCGTTGGATAACCGGGACATTGTACTGAAATACAGCGAAAATTCAGTGACCTTTGAATTCAGTACGCCCTTTCATTCTGTGAAGGGCGACATGAAATACCAGTTCTATCTCGAAGGATTTGAAGATACCTGGAATGACTGGTCAGCGCAGTCTGTCAAGGAATATACCAACCTTCCGGGAGGCAGGTATATTTTCCATGTCAGAGCCGAAAACATCTATGGCGAGTTGGCACCCGAAGCGAAAGCAAGCTTCCGGATACTCTCGCCCTGGTATACAAGCATCTGGATCATTATCGTTTACTTCATAGCTTTTGGTGGAATCGTGTATGCAATCGTTCTTTTCCGCAATCAAAAGCTTCTGAAAGAGAAAAGGATTCTTGAAGAACGCATCGCCGGCAGAACCGCGGAAGTTGTTCAGCAGAAAGAAGAAATTGAAAATCAGTCACAGGAATTGGCCAATAAGAATGATGAGCTTGAAAAGATCAATTCGGCCATCAAATCAATCAATGCTGAAATCAATTATGAGAACCTCCTGCAGTCGCTGCTCGAGAAGATGAAGATCATAAGGGCTGCCGAGAAATCGCTGGCACTTGTATTTGATAAAAACATAAATGCATATCGATTCAAAGCCTGCCTCGGTTATTCAATTTCGGATTTTGAGAAGATCATGATCAACCTGGCACAGGCCGAGAACAGGTACCTGAAAAATACGGAAGAGGTGTTTGAGGACATCTTTATCAAATCGGAATTTTCATCGTTCGGTGAAATTGAGGAGCTTCAGAAGTTTGTTAAACCCAAGTCGATCATGGTGCTGGTGATCAGGATTGAAAACAAAATTGACGCCTTCCTGATATTCGAAAACCATAGCAGGGCAAATGCCTTTGAAACGCGCGACATCAGTTTAATCAAGAACTCAAAAGAACACATCATTTCGGCTATCATCCGTACGCGGATATTGGACGATTTACAGCAAACACTGCATAACCTTAAGGACACACAAGACCAGTTGGTTCAGTCAGAGAAGCTGGCATCGCTCGGACAGCTTACAGCAGGTATTGCACATGAGATTCAAAACCCCCTGAATTTCGTCAACAATTTTGCATCCCTTTCGGTCGATCTGGCAGATGAACTGAACGAAACGCTCGAAGACCTCAGGGAGAATATTCCCGCCGACAAATACGAAGACGTTGCCGAGGTCATCGGCATGATCAAGGGAAATGTAGTAAAGATCAATGAACATGGGAAAAGGGTCGAAAGCATCGTGAAAGGAATGCTACAGCATTCAAGGGGCAGAACCAGTGAATTTGAAGAGGTTGAACTCAACAACATCGTCACGGAATATGTTAACCTGGCCTATCACGGACTCCGGGCAAAAGATAAAAGCTTCAATACTGCCATCCGCACGAATCTTGATCCCGCGATCGGAAAGGTCAGCATTTTACCACAGGATCTGAGCCGGGTAGTGCTCAACATAGTGAATAACGCCTGCTATGCTGTTGACGAAAAGTCGAAAACCAATATACCCGGTTATAAACCCGAGGTGGTGGTCACCACCCGGAAGTTACAGAATAAAGTAGAAATCAGTATCAGAGACAACGGGACAGGGATTCCGCAGCAGGTGATCGAAAAAATATTCAATCCATTTTTCACCACTAAGCCCACTGGCAAAGGAACCGGATTAGGCCTGTCGATGAGCTTCGACATCGTTAATAAGATTCACAAAGGGAAACTGGAAGTTAAGTCTCAGGAAGGCGAGTACACAGAATTCATTATCACCATCCCTGAAAAGCAATCCTGAAAAGCAGATTCTCATGAAGTTCAGAACCATTCTATTGGCATTATTGGCTTCAATTGTTTCGGGTCAATTGCTGGGGCAGACTTTTTTCAAACTTAATGAGTACAACATCATCGATGATGGTCGCGTCATTCCTGTCATGACACTCTTCTCGGCCCAATCATTCAGTGAAAAATGGGGCATGTCTGCCTATTTTTACCTGAACGGTGCCAAAGGGAGCAGCTGGGGTGAAGGTTTGGCAGGCCCCACCTGGATGCCTGTAAAAGGTCTTTCGCTTGGCTTTCTGGCGGGCTTTCAATCCAACGAGGATCAATTATGGCGGGTTTCTCCCATTATCAATTACTCCTCACAAAAATTCTCAGGCTTTGCTGCTTTCGAATATGGAGGGAAACGACACCGGTGGGATGTAATGGCCTTCTACCTGATCAGGAACTTTAAATTCGGAGGTGAGTTTATACGTTTTTACCAGATGTATGCAGTAGGGCCAAGAATAGAATTCAGCTTCTGCAAAAAACAACCCATCACGGTATTCTACAGTCAGTTGTGGGACGTGACGCATGACAGGCCATCGGCGATGATCGGCATCTACACATCCTTCAGCCAGAAGAAATAGCTAAGGTGGCGGGGAACCTCTGTATTAATAAAGCAACTTCAAAACTGAATAAAAACGGTCACAATTTTTGCTAATTATTACATAAAATGTACCTTCGTTTGGTAAAACGAAAAAAACTTATGAAACACTTATTATTAACAGGACTGGCTTGCTTCTCGGCAATACTTCTGACTGCTCAGATTGATGTTAAGGGGAAAATTGAAGACGAAGCCGAAAGCCGTGCAGAACAACGTACCGATGAAGGTATCAGTACCGGGTTTGATAAAGTCGAAGACGGAATTGGAAATTTGTTCACTAAAAAGAAGAAAAAGGAGAAACCAGAGAAATCAGAAGAGGAACAGGTAGAAGAACCCACTGGTGACCAAGTGGAAACTGAAGAGCAAAACGCAGAAGCAAAACCTGCACGTCAGCAAACTCAAAAGCTTCAGTCCTTCTCCAAATACGACTTTGTTCCCGGGGACCAGATTCTCTTCTTTGAAGATTTTTCACAGGACGCCGTTGGAGATTTTCCCGCACTGTGGGCGACCAACGGAAGTGGCGAAGTGAAAACGGTTAATCTGGCACAGGGCAAATGGCTTCACATGAATGGGAACGATGCAGTGTATTGCTACACCAAAAACATTAGTTTCCCCAATAATTTCATTATCGAACTCGACATGATTCCCGATGAAGAGTTTAGGGACGGTATTCAATTAACCATATATGAAGACGTTGAAAACAAAGAACTTGATGACGATCTCTACCCCGGTGCGCGCGGTCTTCACATTAACATCCAGCCCGAATCATGGGCAACCCTTGGTTACAACAATATCACTAATGGAGACTGGCTTGAAGGGCATTCAGAGAATCTTCCTGTCATTAAGGAGACGCTCAACCATATCATCATCTGGATACAGAACCGACGCGTAAGAATCTATCACATGGGCGCCAAGGTGCTCGACATGCCCACCAACATATACGCCGATACCAAATTCAACCGGTTACGTTTTAGCGGTTGGGATCGCCATTCCTACCCCTTTTTATCCAACCTGAAGGTTACATCGGCCGCCCCTGACATGCGCAATAAGATACTCTCAGAGGGGAAAATCATCTCTTATGGCATCTGTTTCGACACGGGAAAAGATGTTGTTAAACCCGAGTCCTATGGTTCAGCAAAGGAGATTGCCCAGATACTGAAAGAGAACCCTGATCTTAAAATCATGATCATCGGACACACCGACAGCGACGGTGATCAGGCAAAAAACCTTGACCTTTCAAAGCGAAGGGCCGCCTCCGTAAAAACATACCTCATCAAAGAATTCGGTGCTGAGGAGGCAAGGATAACAACAGAAGGGCTTGGACAAACAGTCCCGATTGCACCTAACTCATCCCCTGAAGGGAAAGCTAAAAACCGCCGTGTTGAATTTATCAGGAATTGAAGAAAAGGGGCGGTTCACAAAGATGTTTGGCGACCTGAAACCCGACATTGCTAATAACATTTTCAGTAGTTTGATGATTGAATAACCACACCGACATATCATTATTCAATAGCTAATTGAAACAATTTCCCGCCCGACAGGTGTACCCGAAGTGGCAGAAAGCCACTGATGAAAATACCAATTCATCATAACTGATATTTAGATCAAAGCGAAACAGGCTTTATGATTACAGCAAAAGAGCCGGTTAACATCCACAAGTTAACCGGCTCTTAATTTATATGACATCTAATGATTTAATCACGGCACCATGATGCTCCTTCTTTGGTATCCTTAACCTGAACACCAATCTCCTTCAAACGATCGCGGATCAAATCACTGGTTGACCAGTCTTTTCGTTCGCGGGCATCCTTCCGCAACGAAAGTATGGTCTTCATAAGTCCTTCAACAAGCTGATCATCCCCACCAGCAGTGGTTTCATCGGTAAGACCAAGAATATCGACTGCAAAAACCTGAATAAGTTCAGAAAGCTGATCAATGTCAGCGGCAATCAAAGCTTCATGTCCATCGTTTACCGAATTGATGATTCTGGCGGCTTCAAACAGGTGGGCAATCAATTGCGGGGTATTCATGTCATCGTCCATGGCCTCATAGCACTTGTTGAGCAGTGCAGAAATATCGGCGTCACTGTGATCAGAGGGTTTAAGCTTCCGGAGCGTCTTCATGGCTTCCATCAACCGACGATAACCCTTATCGGCTGCCTGTAATGCTTCATTTGAGAAATCAACCGTGCCGCGGTAATGTGCCTGAAGGATAAAAAAGCGTATGTTCATCGGGCTGTATGCCCGTTCAAGCTTTTCATGCGTGCCATTAAAAAATTCCTCCAGGTTGATGAAATTACCCAACGACTTACCCATCTTTTGCCCGTTGATGGTGATCATGTTATTGTGGAGCCAGTATCTGACAGCTTCCTTACCGTTTGCAGCAACACTCTGTGCAATCTCAGCTTCATGATGCGGAAACACCAGATCCATTCCTCCACCATGAATATCGAAGGTTTCGCCCAGATACCGGGCACCCATGGCCGAGCATTCCATGTGCCATCCGGGAAATCCGTCACTCCACGGGGAAGGCCACCGCATAATATGCTCAGGCTGTGCTTTTTTCCATAAGGCAAAATCGAAACTATTATGCTTCTCAGCCTGTCCGTCAAGTTCCCGTGTATTCGAGAGCAACTCGTCGACCGAACGGCCGCTAAGTATACCATAATGGTGCTTCGTATTGTACTTTAACACGTCGAAATAAACAGAGCCATTGCTTTCATAAGCAAATCCATGTTCCATGATCCGCCGTACCATTTCAATCTGTTCGATGATATGTCCCGAAGCATGGGGTTCAATGGAAGGGCGTTTTACATTGAGGGCATCCATCGCCTGATGATACCTGATAGTGTAATACTGAACTATTTCCATCGGCTCAAGTTGCTCGAGACGAGCTTTCCGGGCTACCTTATCCTCGCCTTCATCGGCATCATTCTCCAGATGCCCGACATCAGTAATGTTTCTGACATACCTGACCTTATAACCCAGATGTTGCAAATATCTGAACAATACATCGAAGGTTATGGCGGGGCGGGCATGTCCCAAATGAGGATCACCATAAACGGTAGGGCCGCAAACATACAAACCAACATGGGGAGGATTCAACGGCTCAAAGACCTCCTTACGACGTGTAAGGGTGTTGTAAAGCATCAATTTATGTATCATACTGTGTAGTATTAAAACCCGGAGAAACGCTGCCGGATTGGTTTGTCCTGCAAAAATACGAAAATGGACAGTCGTTCAACTCAGTGTTCCGGTGAATCAACAACATCAGGCGCATGCCTGATAGCAAAAAAAAAATTAAACTATCCCCTGCCAACAAATCACTCTTTACAACCACCAAAAGATGAATAAAATACAGAGCGATTACTTTAATGCCTGCCCAGATTTAAACAAGGATATCCTATCATTTTTCAAGATTACGGGGTTATGAATATCTTTGTTGAAAATTTAGTGGTCATGAAAGTCCGACTTTTTATTCTTCTTTCATTCGCTTCCGGTTTCTATCTGACGGGGTTTTCCCAGGAAGTGGTCATTCAGCCCGACAGTCTCTTTAAACCAACGCTCGAACAGGTTGATTCACTTAAGCAGTTGTATCCGGTCGTGTTTTCGAACAAGGGTTGTGGCCGTTGCACGACAGCTAAAGATTTCTTTAATAAAAGCAGCATTTGTTTTGTTAATGTAAACCTGGGGTTACCCGAGAACCGTTCAATGATGTACAGTGTAGCCAAAAGAGCCGCCGGTAGTAGTCTGCGGGGAATCAAATACCCTGTAATTATCTACAAAGACAGTACCCATTGGGGTCAGGGGGACTTAAACACCTTTCTACTTAGACTGCAACCAATTGTTGAATCTGAAAGAAAACGGCCTACTGAATAACATTTCACATTACATTAGATGAAATAATTACCAACAGATTGCGTTTTTCTGTTTATTGTTCTCTATATGTCGGCGATCAATACTACGAAAATCCGAATCTGGAAAACCCAAAACTGCACTTAAACTTTGGCTCAAATGAAATATTTCTTATCCATTCTGTTGTCTGTCATATTTATAGCGGGAAATGCACAGCAGGAGACTGCCATTCATGAATGGCACGACCATTTGCCTTACAGCAAAGGCCTACAGGTGATCAATACCGGTGATCAGATTTTCTGCGCCACACAATACGGATTATTCTCGTACGATAAGAACTACAATTCCGTAAAGCGGTACAGTAAGGTTACAGGATTGAGTGACAGTGAAATAGCAGACATAGGATATCATTCTACGCTAAAAACTCTGGTTATTGCCTATGCCAATACCAACATCGACTTGCTTGTTGACGGCTCGATCATTAACCTAAGCGATATCAAACGAAAAAACATCCTTGGAAACAAAACCATCAACAGGATAACCATTGAGGGCGATTATGCTTATCTGGCCTGCGGTTTTGGAATCGTGGTCGTAGATCTGCGTCGTCATGAAATTCACGACACCTATATACTTGGCCCCAATGGTTCGATGATCGACATCAACGATGTGACATTTAGTGATGAAAAGATTTATGCAGCCACGGCTATCGGTGTTTTTCAGGCTGACCGGAACAACACGATGCTGGCCGTATTTGAGAATTGGTCGAAGATTCAAACGATTCCTCACCCTGGTTTAAACTATGGTTCTGCTGTGTGGTTTAACAATGACCTTATACTGGCTCAGACTAACGATGGATATAATGATGATACCATTTGGGTATACAATCCGGCCAGTGAGTTAACAAGCAAACTAACGACTGCCTACTATTACAATGTATATCAATTGCAGGTCACCGGAGGACTTTTAGCCATCAGCTATGAAGGAGCTGTTGAACTCCGGAATAATTCAATGCAGAGTATTCTGTCAGTTTTCAAGCCTTCGGATGTACAGTTAGCACCTTCAGCAGCTATCGTTGAATCGACCAATATGATATGGATTGCCGACCGGAAATATGGATTGGTAAAGGTCACAAATGAAGGATGGAAAGGTGATCTTCTGGCTCCGCAGGGGCCATATTCGAACAAAGTTTTCGACATCAGCACCCAGGGAGATAAGCTGTGGGTTGCACATGGCGGTCGTAACTCAACATGGGGAAACCTTTACATTCGCGACGGATTAAGTTCTTCTGATGGTGTTTCCTGGCAGGTATTCAATTACACGACTGAACCAGGCATGTCGGCGATCTGGGATATTGTTGCCGTAAATTCAGCCCCAACAGGAGACAAGACCTATGCTGCCATCTGGGGTAAAGGATTAATGGAAATCAGTAATGGTGCCATTACGGCCATTTATGATACAACTAATTCTACACTTGAACCATGGATAGCAAATGTCAACCAGACTTTTATAAGCGGTATCGATTTCGATGATGCCGGCAATCTTTGGGTCGTCAATACAGGAGCTGAATCTATCATCCACGTCATGCGTACCAATGGTGAATGGCAGGGTTACAATCTTGGCGGGAATATGAGCAATATTGATGTAGGAAATTTGATTATAGACCAATCGGGACAAAAATGGATTCAAATGCGTAAGGATCATTCCATTCTTGTTTTTAATGAAAATAACACAATCGCCAAACGCGCCAAAATTCTGAATGAGGTTACCGGTAATGGAGCCATCCCCGGAAACAAAGTTTACGCCATGTGTGAAGATTTGGATGGAGAGATTTGGATCGGAACAGATGTAGGAATAGCTGTTTTTTACAATCCTGGTGGCGTGCTGACAGGCACAACCAACTTCGACGCCCAGCGTATTGTTGTTTCCCTCGATGGATACAACCAGTATTTACTGGAAAATGAAACTGTAACGGCAATCTGTGTCGACGGTGCAAACCAAAAATGGATAGGAACCGACAGGGCAGGTGCTTTCTTGCTTTCCGCCGATGGCACAACCGAAATCTTCCATTTCACCGCCGAAAACAGCCCCCTTTTCTCCAATTCAATCACCGACATTGCTATTGGGGCTGATGGAACAGTCTATTTTGCCACACCCAACGGAATTGTCTCCTTCAAGGGAGAAGCTACACCATCACAGCCCACCAACGATGATCTCGTTGTATATCCACAGCCCGTTCCCGAAGGGTACGAAGGAGTAGTTGCCATTAAGGGGCTCGTTAACAATGCATGGGTTAAAATTACCACAATCAGTGGTGCATTGGTATATGAAACCCGTGCTCAGGGAGGTCAGGCCATCTGGAATGCCAAAACAGTAGATGGTGACAAAGTAAGCACTGGTGTCTATCTTGTTTTTATTACCAATGAGGATGGCTCAGAAACAGCTGTAACAAAAATCATGGTCATCAAATAACTTGTTACTGACTGAACATACAGAAAAGGCGGAGCCCACAGGGCTCCGCCTTTTCTGCTAATCAGGGTCGGGATGTACCAAAGATTAATTTGCCGGGATTAGGGTTTCATCGGTTATGCTTCCTCCTATCACCTCCTCAAATAAAGCCATTGTCTCCTTGTCGGGCAAAACGCCATGCCGGCTTTGAAAGTATTCGATAAACAACTGACTAATCTCTTTGCCGGGATCGGGCAACGATTGGCGTTGACCAGATTCATCTGATGATGTCTGTTCCCGTTGCGGAATAATCTGTACAATCCCGGGATGGGTTGAATGGATTGCCTTCACAACCTCAGCACTCAGAAAATCGGGAGTAATTATAGTCAACTCTACATAAGATTCTTTTGGTAATTCTGATAACCATTGGATCGCAGCTTCGGATGATTCGGCTTTGTGCCGGATAAGCGGCCATACACTTTTCAACTCGTACGGATAATGATGGACCGTTTTCCCCGGTTCAACATCTACAACCTCTACAAATTTTGGCTGTCCGGCTTCCGAAAACGAATATTGCAGAATACTACCGGGATAAACAACAGGGATTGGTTCCTTTGCCGTAATAATGCGACGATGAAGATGTCCCATGGCCACGTACTGAATCTGGTCAGGAACCATTGAGGCAAACATCTCGCCGGCACCTCCTACCGTGACAATAGGACGAGCTTCGTCAAGAGGTTCTTCGGGTCGTACGATCTTCCCATCGGTCATAAAAAGATGGCTTACAAGTACATTTACCCCTTTTGAATCACAATAATTGTCTGCTGTATTTCGCCAATGTTGTCGCAACGCATCGCGGAGTCCTTCAGTGGCATTTATTCCTAAAAACTGACGCATACGGAACTCATTGGCATATGGCGTTAACAACAACCGAAGCGGGTAGTTAAACTGAGGGAAGGTTAACTGAGCAAACCCCGGCGCTGTCAGAGAAACAGCGGCTCCCCCTGCAAGTTGAAACAATGAAGGCCGGGTAAATGGAAAACCGCAAAGCAGTATACCACATTCACGGGCAAGCATTTCAGGAGCTTCAACCCTTTCAGGGGCATCATGGTTTCCGGCAATCGCCACAACCAATCGGTGGCCAAAATTGGTCAGATCCTTGAGGGTCTTATACAGCAACTCTGAAGCATCGGCCGAAGGATTGAAAGCATCCCAAAGATCGCCGGAAATAATTACCGCATCGGCCTGTAAATGGTTTGTAATTTGGACGATCTCCTCCAAAACGATGCTTTGTTCACGGAGCCGGCTGAACTGCCCCAGTCGCTTCCCAAGATGCCAGTCGGAAGTATGTAAAATTCGCATAAAGTGGTGTTGTTAACCTTCAGTAAAGGTAACATTTTAGGTACTAACACCGAAAAAGATGGATATCGGTCTGAGTTAGCCCCCGGAAATCAGTGCATCAACACGCAAGTTGTCAATACCCGAGGTCCGTCCTTCAGCCGACAGAGATAGACCCCCCGGGGCAAAAAACTGATATCAAATTGTCTGTTCTCCAATTGACCTACAGCCACCAACCGTCCATCGGCAGCATGAATCATAATACCTGCATTGGTTGTGCAACCCTCAAATACAAGTAGTCCGGAAGTAGGATTTGGAAAACACCTGACCGGCTGACCGGGTTGTTCACCTTCCGAAGTCAACTCACTCAGTGGTCTTCGCCAGATATTATGCCCGGCCATAATGAGAAAATCATCAGTTACAAGCAAGGCTGGAGCCTCACCCTGATAAGCCAGAGGCAGATCAAGTCCTTCATTCCAAAGAGTCCATGAGTTTCCCAGATCGGTCGAATATTGAACGCCTGAAGCTGTTGCAGCCACCAAAATCTCATTACTGGCAACTATCGAAATTGGAGCATCCACTGGCACACCATCAAGGGAGACCCAGTGGTTACCATAGTCAGATGATTTAAAGAGGCCTGAGGAAATCGACCCACAAAAATACGCTTCACCAATCTGAGCAAAATTCGTTACAATAGGGATTAAATCATTAGAAACAATAGATTTAGCCCAATAGCCCCCCCAGTTTGGTGAGATATAAGGACCATACCAGTTGGTACCGGCCAGAAAGTATGGATAACTGCAATCAAGGGCTATAATCTTAGTATTAAGCGGCGTAGAGCTAAACACTTGCCAACTCCCGGAGGTAGTATCGAACCGCATCAATTGCCCGAGGATGCCTGCCAGAATACCATCACAGGTTGAGGCAACGATGTCGATTTCAACGCCTCCAAGCCCCTGATCGGCCACTGCCCAGGAGGCTCCTCTATTGGTGGAGTACACAGGAGCAGCATAACTTCCGGCCACCATCAGTACACTACCATAGGAAGCCAGCCATTTAACATCGTTCAGAAGTATACTGTTAGATAAATGAGACCATTTCAATCCCTCACTAACCGAGGAGAATACCCCTCCCCCCTCTGTTCCTGCGAACAAAACGCCGGGGTGTTTAACAAGCGACTGAACCCTGCTCCCGTCGTTATAAGAAGTCATCTGCCATTGGGCTACAACAGCCTCGACACAAAAGATTACTAAACACAAGAAGACCAAAACCCGCTTCATCCAGAACTTATTAATATAAGACAAAAGGTTAGCTACCCACATATTTATCAGACGGCACAGGAATACAAAAGGTTTATCCTGCTTTCACATTTTTAGGACCATAACCTCCGAGATGTCGTTCAGAAGTGCAAAATAATCATGACGACCTGCTATATTGCTTTATTGACAATCATTACGGAAAGGAAAAATTTATTCATCTTTGAAAAACCTTTTTGGTTCTGGCTTGTCAGTGTTAGTAATTTGAAGTAAAAAGCTTAAGTTAGCATCCATTTTGCTGAATGCAACACATCGAATGATTCGAACACTCATTTTCATAGGTCTGGGCGGATTCCTGGGCAGTATAAGCCGCTACTTAATGTCAGCAGGGCTGCAACAGTATTTCTTCACTTCATTTCCTATGGGGACTTTGAGCGTTAACACGCTGGGTTCTTTTCTCATTGGAATTATCTTCGGGTTTGCCGAAAAGGGTGTACTGGTCAGTGCCGACTGGAAGATGTTTCTTGCTGTAGGTTTTTGTGGTGGTTTTACCACCTTTAGCACCTTTACACACGACAACCTCATGTTGTTACGCGATGGGCAGATGGCTTATTTTCTGCTCTATACCGGAGGGAGCCTTTTATTGGGGCTTTGCGCCGTTGTTATAGGTTATTTTCTCACCCGTATAATATGAATATCATGAATCTATCAGGCGAAGCAAAACTTTTACGCATCTTTACCGGTTCCCAGGACAAAGCAGGACATACACCGCTCTATGAGTTCATCGTCTATTCTGCGAAAAGAGCCGGCCTTGCCGGTGCCACCGTATTACAAGGGGTGATGGGATTTGGTGCCGGCAGTAATATCCACTCAGCTAAGATACTAACCCTGAGTGGTGACTTGCCCATGGTCGTCGAGATTGTTGATGAAGCAGAAAAGATTGACAAGTTCGTTGCGACCATTCAACAACACCTCCAGAAATCGGCTTTTGGCGGAATGATCACCACTGAAAAGGTGAATGTAATTGTTTACAGACCTGAAAAACAGGTCTGATAGGCATAATCAGCTATTGATGCGCTCCATGGCGTCTGGATATGAGCGACCGTAATTTTTCAACTGCCTTAGAATCCTCTTTCCATTTCAATTCCGAAAACATACGGGAAAACATCCCCATAGCTTCATCAAATGATTCAGCATTATTTAAAAAATGAAGCGCCTGGGTATAATGATGTTGATTACCCTTAAACAACTCATTGATCAACAAAAATTTATCATTGATTCCAATGGCCTCTTTCATGTCGCCAATGTTCTTGTGACTGAGCATTGAGGCCAGGTTCTGTTCAGCCTGATGCTGATCGGATAGTTTATCGGCAAGCGACGGCTTAAGGTTTGGGTTAAGTGATTCACCCAGGGTAGGTGTGACAGCATTAAACAAATCAGCATTATAAGCCTTTACCTGCTTCTCCTCATGTTTTTTCTGCGGAGAAGCCGGAAGCGGCTCTATGGAAAAAAGCAAATTCTCCTTTTCAGGCTCATGACTCTGTACAACAGCTTGCTGAGGAACAGAAACTTGAGGTGTTACTTCTGGAGAGCGGGGTTCGAAAGCTTCTTCCGGCAGGTTATAATCTGCCGGAATCTGTATCTCCGGTTCAATGGGCACCACCGGGTTTATTCCCTCAGATGGCTGATTATCCTTAATGTCAATAAAGGATTCAAAAGAGATGGGCACCCCGCTTTCCTCAACCGATACAGATAGTACTTCTGGGTTCAGCTCAGATTCTGATTGTGCGAATGCTTCGGCGGCTATAGCTGTCGGTTGTTCCTGAATATCACCCACAGGTGGTATTGAAGGCTGAAATGCAATGGACGGCAAGTCATCCTGGAACTTTGCTGGAGAAGAGACCTCAGCCGGTGTATTGGAAAACTTTGGAATCTCCCGCTCAATGCGAACCATCCCAAGTCCCTGATTAAGCATATTCAATTTAGAGCAATAGTCGTAAATCTTCCTGAGATTCGACATAACAATATCAAGCTCAATCTGAGGAATACGCCCTTCATAACCGGCGATAGTCTGTGTTTGCTCCCGGAGTGATTCCATGAGCATGGCAATCATTTCGTGAATATCTTTTTGTTCCATAAGGCAAGGCTGACAATGAGATTTTTCAGATGGTTAAATCGACCTGTGTCGTTCTTCCGTATCATATCCTACAGTTTAAGACAGGAAATTCTGTATGTTTGCATGAACGACTTTGTCACGATAAAATTACAAAAGTCCCATCAAACCATCACCATGTTTCTAGAAAATACATCAAATGGATCAGGAAGGTCAGGTTGGATTGAGGTGATCTGCGGGTCAATGTTTTCGGGAAAGACCGAAGAACTGATCAGGCGTTTACAGCGTGCCAGAATAGCCCGTCAGCGCGTGGAAATATTCAAACCACAGATCGACACCCGCTATGATGAACAAAATGTTGTCTCGCATAATGCCAATGCCATCGCCTCTACACCGGTAGGCAGCGCTACCCATATCTTGCTGCTGGCTACTGATGTTGATGTTGTCGGTATTGATGAAGCCCAGTTTTTTGACGGTGAACTGCCATCTGTTTGTAATCAGTTGGCATCTCAGGGCGTTAGAGTGATTGTTGCCGGACTCGACATGGATTACCTGGGGAAACCCTTTGGCCCGATGCCTGCACTCCTTTCAATGGCCGAGTATGTCACTAAGGTTCATGCTATTTGCATGGGTTGTGGTAATCTGGCTCACTACTCCCACCGGACAGCATCAGGAGACAGCCTCGTACTACTGGGAGAAACGGAAGCCTATGTACCACTTTGCAGAAACTGTTTCCAGAAAGTGAAACAGGGTGCTGAAGTTCGACCCGCAATCAATCCCGGTAATCCGGCTCCTGTCTGAGGTAACTTTCTTTTTCAAGACCAGATAGCGTTGGAAGTTTCACTTGTAGGCACTAATACTCTTCCCACACCACCCGCCCTTTTCGGTAGCCAGAGACCCGAAAGGGATACATCTGACCGGATTCGTAGCGACTGACTGCGCCTACCAGAATCGTATGAGCACGGCCGGACTCATCTTTCACATCAATCCACTGTTTTAAACCGCGCATCAGATCATCTATGGCATAGGCCCTGATTACCTCCATTGTCATCCTCAACCCAAAGGGATAGGCGGGATTCACCGGCTCGGCACGCCATGTACCATTTTTATTTCCATAAAGAAGGCATTCAATCTCAGTACCAGCTATTGGATTGAACCATGGAGAGTGATCAGCCTTAACCAATGCAGGGATATGATTGAAAATGAGCAGATGATGCTTTTCTTCGTTTTGGAGACAGTAGGTCCCCTGATAATTAGCCATCACCGGAAATTCAGGTACCTTCATCTTTTCAGATGAAGCCGCAGGCCACTCAGGATAAACCACTCCCTTGCTGACCGTCCTGATATTCAACAACACACCTTTACCTGGTGGCGGAGGCCCTGGCGGAAACACGATACCATATTCCAGATCACCAGCGTCGGTTACCACAGCGGGCATAAAGCCGGAGGGAGATGTATACAAAGTTTCTATCATGAATCTTGCCATCGATCCAGCCTTATAGCGAGGATGTTCAGGTTCTATAAAGATTCGTCCATTACAATTGACATGGTCTACTACGACATCAACTGTAGTCCCGGGTTTTAGTCCATAAGAGCGATAAAAATCAACTGGCAGCAGGAACCGCTGTTGTTGCTTATCGACCAGCACATAGTAATTCCGATTATCCGGCAGAATCGATTCTCTGATTAGCTTCAACTTTATTTTTTGTCCCTTTTGGGGTAAGGTAGTACTCATTGCTATAGGGTCGGAGGTTTTTGGTGACCAAATTAAGAAAAACCCCATTGTAAGCCAAATTACTTCATGCGACAAAGAAATCCATAATCAAATCAGTATAAAATTCATTAAGTTTGTATCTACCTAATTAACTTTAAAAGGACACATCATGAAACGATTTGCAGTAATTATTGCTGGTTGTGGTGTATATGACGGTGCTGAGATTCACGAAACCGTTCTTACCCTGGTGGCCATTGAAAGGCGCAAGGCAACCTACCAGCTTTTTGCCCCTGACATCAATCAGGCACACGTAATCAACCATCTGGACGGCAGCGAGATGAATGAAACCAGAAATGTTCTGATCGAATCATCACGTATTGCTCGCGGTCAGATTAAATCTCTTGCCTCCTTCAGATCGGAAGATTTTGATGCTTTGGTTTTCCCGGGTGGATTTGGTGTGGCGAAGAATCTTTGCAACTATGCTTTTAAAGGTGCCGATTGCGATGTAAATCCACAGGTAGCTAAAGCGGTTCAGCGGATGCATCACGAAGGCAAGCCAATCGGAGCTATGTGTATTGCTCCGGTTCTAATCACCAAACTATTGGCTCCCGTTAAGGTAACCATAGGCGATGATGCGGTAACCGCCAGCCATATCAACGAGATGGGAGGAGAACACATCAGTACTGTGGCTAAGCAGGTGATCCACGATGAAAGGCATAATATTTTCACGACCCCATGCTACATGCTCAACAGCAGCATTACAGAGATCGCAGATGGTTGTGACAACCTGATTGCTAAAATGCTTATGAAGATATAATCATGTGGGTCAGGACTAAGCATTGCCTTGTACAACAAGCCAGGTGTCAGACCAACTGCAATTGCATTTATAGCCAGAAATACATCAATATCAATATACTTCGACATTAGACGTCAAGAAAAAGCAAAGCCCTGACTGCATTTTCAGGCAATCAGGGCTTTGCTATAAATCAGATCAGCACTTATATGAGCAGGCTACACCCGCTGCCTGACTCTGAATGGGGTGTTTATAGAATTATTTTTAACAGTAGTGGGCGGGTTAGAAATGCTGAATAGCACTGGTAACCGGTTTTGGTCGGATATTCAACAGCTTGACATCAGAAACATCAGGACAGTACTCATTCCCTGTAGCAGTCAGCGTAAGGGTCACAGATCCGGAAGTATTGTCCGCATCACCAGGATTGTAAGTAGCATTCAGCAGATTGGTATTGTCAAATGCACCGTCACCAGAAGTTGACCAGGCATATGTCGTTGAATTCGTTACCGAAGGATCATCCATGTAAACGGTCTCATCCCAGCATAAAGTATCATCGGTTCCGGCATTAACGACAATTGCAGGAATCAACACCAAACGCATCACATCTGTAGTGGGAATTGCACAAGGAGTGTTCGGATTGGCCGTAAGGGTCAGATTGACAGAACCCGTCGCTATATCCCCGGGGCCAGGCGTATACTCAGGAGTGAGCGCATTACCATCGATAAAGGATCCGTCACCAGAGGTGCTCCAGAGAAGGGTTTTGTAGTTCTGAGCAGTTGCCGCAGCAATTGCAAACGTGCCACTACTACATATCGTGTCATCAGCACCGGCATTGGCAATTGGGATGGGGATTCTTACAACAGCAATTTTCACAAGGTCACCAGGACAACCATTCAGGTCAGTCTCCACAACCTTAACTGTATCGACGCCGGCTGTTACAGACCAATCAATTGTGATTTCGTTGGTGCCAGATGAATGGAGGGTATTCCCTGTTCCGGTAACACTCCAGTTGTATGTACTACCCGAAGTGAGGTTTACCATATATATTTCCCCAGCATTGCCTGCACAGGTTGAGTCGGGTTGAACGGTTGACTGTGAAAAGATAGCGGGAATAGAAACGAGACACAAGACAACAACTAGAATGTAACTAACGGATTTCATAGCTTCTAACTTTATGATTATAATTGGGTTCAAAAACAAGTATGGTTAACATCATTAATTTCGCTTACAGTAATGAGGAAGTGAAGCCTGCGTCATGGTACAGACGTGACTAATAATGGATAATATCAGAAGTGGCGGGTTTGGGGTGCTTAAAAACCTGTATAGTGTCGGAGGTGTTGAGGCAATTATCGTTCACAATTGTATTAAGGATCAATGTAACAGGATTGAGACTCAACTCTGATTCAGAAAAATGGTATTCAACCGAAAGTGTATTTTGATCAGGGATGAAAGAGCCGGAGCCCCCAGTCCATTCACATCCCATGGAACCGGTAATGTTTCCATTTAAAAAAATGACTGAATCGCTATGGCAAACAAACTGATCAACACCAGCATTGGCAGTAACGGCATCGTAATTGACCCCAACAGTTGTAGAAACCACCGACCCGTTACAGACAGATACATCTGAAATTGAACAGGAATGAGTCCCTGCTGTAGCTCGAATTGAAGGTCCAGTTTCACCTGTATTCCACAAATAAACGTAAGGAGGGAATCCACCTGTCGCGCTGGCTGTCAAAACTGTAGAAACAGAATCAAAGCAAACCGTCGGATTTTGCGGCAAAAGCCCGGTAACCAGAGGGGGGCCAAAATAGAAGCGCAATGTATCGGACAGATTGACCGTACAGGATGTTAGTGGTTGCCCACTAATCTGAAAATCAATATAAGGGGGTAACCCATCTACCGGAGTTATTGTAGGAGCCGAGCAACCGATGGTACAACTGAGAAGCGGGTTGTATATCCCATGTTCTCCCGGATAGATGGAAGTCCATACAATGGATGATTCTTCAAATCCTTCTGCCTGAATAACGGAAGAACACGATGTAGTAATAAGTACATCTTCTCCTGCATAGGGTCGTGAAAAAGAAGAAAGTCTGTAAATATTTGCATTTGAGCCAGGCTTGCAGAATATTAAAGAATGTGGCCCTGTTCCTGTCAAACACATTGAATCGCCAATCGGGCTGGTAGTCCCACAATTATTCTGATAAAACAAACTTCCCGTAGGTTGAGAACCACTGATAATCTCCAAAATCACACCAGCCGCATTGGGGTGTAACGCTACAAGAAACTCTACGCAATTCGCAGAAACTCCATCGCAACAATTGCCGCTGCGTGATACTGCAGTGCTCTCCCAAATGCCAGATGCATTGGCACTAAGGTCTACCTCAAAAAACGGCACATCGCTGGTACAATTACTCTGACCTGCGACTTGTCCCTTTCCAAAAACAAGACAGCCTGTAAAGACGAGAAGTATGTAAAGCAGCCTTTTCAAATTTTCGATTTAGTTTGGCTTACAAAAATACCAAATTATGGAATACTTCATCCAACAAATGGAATATTTTTCATAATAAAACACTATGGTACCTATTGTTACAAACAGGAGAGCGTAAAACGATCGCATCCCAGAAACAACTCCAATAAATGGAAAACAAACAATACAGTTTATGCTGTATCTTTGTTGCATTGCCGGAGGCATTCGTTTCAAACTGGTCAAGATACCAAACCAATGGCAAATCAGGCAATAATAGCACTTCAAAAAACACAAACCTTTCATTGAAAACGATACGATCCGAGCCCTTCCTCGAAGAATTACTACTGCAAGAGATGTCAAGAGCCAACACCGACCTTGTAGCAGGCATCCTCAGCCGCGATCCCGAACGATTGGCCCAAGCAATAGCAATCGTCATGCGACAGGAAGAACCCATCTCACGCCGGGCGATGTGGGCCATTGATATCGCCTGTGAAAAAAACCCGGGTCTCATCACACCATATATTAAACTTCTGATTATCAAAATGCCGGAATTCAGACACGATGCCTTTCGACGTCATATCCTCAGAATTGCTGCACGGCTCCCTTTTCATGACAGTTATAAAGGAGCTCTCTTAAATGTGTGCTTTGATATAATAGCTGACAGTAATAAGGCGATTGCTGTAAAAGCGAACGCGATGCAAATATTAAGCAGGATGGCGATTGAGGAACCCGACATAAGACACGAGCTGAAGGAGACAATCAGGTACCAGATGGAAGAAGCAACACCTGGTTTCAGGAGTCAGGCCCGTAAAGTTCTAAACAAAGTTAAAGAACTAGACACTAACACATTATGAACAAGTATGCAATATTTCTACTTAATAACAGTTATTATGGATCCAAACCATTTAAGTTTAATACTTTTGATGTGTTTTGGTAAAACTGTTTTATTCTAAAAAACCCTTGTTAACCAACAAATTAAACTGATGTTCTTATGAAAAAAATGCTGTGGCTTATAGCGGGTATCGCGATGTTTTTCGCATGTAATACCCAACAAAAAGAGATTGACGGACTGGCTGCCAAATCCGACAGCCTGGCTGCCGTCAATATTCAACAGGGCGAATCGATCATAGGCTTTGTGGCCTCATTCAATGAGATTCAGGGAACCCTGGACTCCATCAAACAGATGGAAAAGATCATCACCCTCAATGCAGGGAAGCCTGGTAGCGAGGTTGAGCAGGATGCCAAAGACAAAATCAATCAGGATATTTATGCTATTCATACAATGCTTCGGCGTAACCGCGAAATGGTAGCAAACCTTAAGGCTCGGTTAAAAAAGTCAGATGGAAAAATTGTCGAACTTGAGAAAATGATTGATTTCATGACGCGTCAGATTGAAGAGAAAGACGGAGAAATCGTTCAGTTAAAAGATCAACTGGCTCAGATGAATATCAAGGTTGTGGAACTCTCAGGTAAGGTAGATAACCTGGCGACTGAAAGTCAAGTTAAATCACAGGTCATTGACGAGAAAACCATTGCCCTTAATACGGCCTATTATGCCATCGGAACTAAAAAGGAATTAATTGATAATAAAGTGATTACTCGTGCAGGCGGGTTTATAGGTATCGGAAAATCATCTTCGATGGCAAAAGACTTCAATACCGAATATTTCACGAAAATTGATATCCGTAACCTGAAATTTATCGCGCTAAACGTCAAGAAAGCCACTGTTGTGTCAACTCACCCGGCTGGCAGCTTCAACATCACCGGTGTAAAGAGGGCCGACACATTGTTTATCTCAGATTTCAATAGATTCTGGAGTGCATCGAAATACCTGGTGATTCAGGTTGAATAGGTTATAAAACTAAGACAAACAGAGCTCCTCATTCGGGGAGCTTTTTTATTACTTACCGGTTCGATTTCTGTTCTTTCGAAATCCAGGAACAGGATCAGTAATCGACGACTTTTTCCCAAAGAGATTTTGTTCCAGATATCCATCCTTGAAACGTAACAAGGCTTTTCTGATAAAATCATGGTTCTCTTCCTGATACCAAAAGAAAAATCTTCGTTGGGCCAGTTTATCATCAGAATTGACTGCTGTATACACCGGATTCAGGGTATAGGGATTCAGTCCTGTATAATACATCTCTGTGGCAAGTGTCAGCGGTGTAGGTGTAAAATCCTGCACCTGCTCAAGCCTGTAGCCCAATTTTTTGGTCTCGATAGCAAGGTTTGCCATATCAATCAATTCACAACCAGGGTGCGATGAAATAAAATAGGGGATGACCTGCTGGTGAAGTCCATACTTTCTGGCTATTGAATCGGCCTTGTGCTTAAACTCAACAAAGAGCCTGAAAGAGGGTTTGCGCATCAGTTTCAATACATTATCGGATGTGTGTTCGGGGGCAACCTTCAACCTTCCTGAAACATGCCTTGAAACCACCCGCTCAATATAAGCGTTGACCTTATTTTTTCGCTGCCGGTCAGGTTTTTGAGCTAACAGCAAATCATACCTGATGCCACTGCCGATAAAAATCTTTTTAACCCCTGGAATATGTTCCGACTTATCGTAAAGAGATAACAACGGGCCGTGGTTGGCATTAAGGTTCGCACAAATAGCCGGGAAAATACAACTTGGTCTGCGACACTTCTTACACAATTCCATCTCTATTCCACTCATTTGGTACATGTTGGCCGATGGGCCGCCAAGGTCGGTAATCACACCATCGAAGCCGGGAACTTTCGTAACAGCGTCTATTTCTTTCAGGATAGATTTCTCAGATCGACTGCTGACAAACTTCCCCTGGTGCGCCGAAATGGTACAAAAAGCACAACCACCGAAGCACCCCCTGTGAATGTTCACAGAATTGCGGATCATGTTCCAGGCAGGAATCTCGCCGCGCTTTTTATATCTGGGATGTGGCATGCGTGTATAGGGAAGATCAAACGAAGCATCTATTTCGCTGGTAGTCATAGGAAGATAAGGAGGATTAACAACCAGCAGAGAATCCCCTATCTGTTGCAGCAACCGGCTTGAGGCCCACCGATTGGATTCTTCTTCGATGATTCTGAAGTTCCGGGCATGAGCTCTTTTATCATGTAACGCCACATCATAAGGTGCCAGTTCAACATCAGTCCACCCTTTTTCTGTTTTGTAGCTAGCCCTGTCGGCATGCAGGAAAGCCGTCTGAGGGACATTGAGCATATTATTGAAGGGAACACCCTTTCTTAACAGTCTGACGATTTCATGCAATGGCTTTTCACCCATACCATACACCAGCATATCGGCCCCACTATCGCACAGGATGGGCTTCATCAGGCTGTCGGACCAGTAATCATAATGGGTAAACCGTCGAAGTGAGGCCTCTATACCACCCAATAGAACCGGAACCCCGGGAAACAATTGCTTCAGAATTGAAGTATAAACTGTTGAAGCATAATCTGGACGAAATCCAGCCTGCCCTCCCGGTGTGTAGGCATCATCGGAGCGGCGGCGTTTGGCTGCTGTGTAATGATTGATCATGCTATCCATACAGCCGGCAGAAATTCCAAAGAACAACCGGGGACGCCCCAGCTTTTTAAAATCCCGTAGATCATCACGCCAATTCGGTTGCGGGAGAATGGCCACACGAAGCCCCAGCTTCTCAAGCACCCTGCCGATCACGGCATGCCCAAAAGACGGATGATCAACATAAGCATCACCCGATACGATGATAACATCGGCTTCATCCCAACCAAGGCGACCCATTTCCTCACGGGTTGTAGGCAACCATGCGGTGATAGGTAATTGTGGCGTCAATTCTTTCATTGGACGGCAAAGATAGCCAAATACCACCTACACAGCTTCACGGGAAATCAATTGTATTGACTACATCCTTCAAGGCAGAAAGAAAACGGCAGCCTTCCTTAAACAGGAAGTACTGCCGCACATCAACTCACATGCATAAGAAATATATTCCTCATAGACAATTTGAAGAATACTATCATAAGTCTCTTTAGGAGATTTATTCTTAAACGATTAAACCATACATTGGGGAAAAACCATAACTTCAGGTCACACACACCATACAACCTAATAGTCAACCTGTTTTCAAATAGCCTGCTTCAATCACTACCCTGCCATATCATCTAGAGACTTGATCTTTCAGTAATTTCCTTCAGCGAAGTAAGTGCAGATTCAAGGTTACTTAGCATGGTCAACTGCCTCCTTGAAGGTTTCTGAGTGGATTTCCATTCATGGACGATACGAAGCATGGCGTCTACCTGTAAGAGGATTCTATCGAGCACCGGACTCCGTTGGTTCGAGTCCTTGAAACTTAGCCAAAGACTAATATTCAACAATAAGTCACGATAAGCTTTCTTCAGACTGACGGCAAGATTCTGATTCACCATTGGCAAGACGTCAATCCAATGAAGCAATTCAGACAATTTGCCATAGATTAATTCTATTTCGATCGTTTCCTGGGTTTTCATGCTATTCATGTTTAGGGTTGGCAATTATATCCGAGAGGCTTTTATAGGTGGCCAGTTCAATCAGGTAATTATAACCTGATCCGGCCATTTGTTGGGCACCCTGTTGCCATAAAGCTTGCGCCTCAAGCAGGTCTGAAACACCTACCATGCCAGCTTTATGGTTATCGGCCACCACCTTAAGATGTTCTGTGGCTTCCGTCATGGCAGCATCAGCAAGCTTTATCCGCTTCCATGCTTCCCTGAGTTTATTAAATGCAACTTGTTGCTGCATTACCAGTTTCTGACTGTTATCGGCCAGCATACTCTTCGCCTTTTCAACGTCAAGGGATTTTTGCCTAATCTGATGCGAACCTCCCCACCAATCGCTGATAGGTATGGAAACCGAAGCGAAGGCCAGCGCATTGGTCTGGCTGTTGTCCATCACATCATACCAGAATCCCGTGGCTCCAACTGCGATAGCAGGCAGGTTCTTACCCACTGCTATCTTTTTCTGAAGGGAAGCAGCATCAATGGCCTTGGACAACATGATGTATTCAGGGCGTACCTTTAATGATGAATCAGGATCAATATAATAGTTTTCAGGAGGCAAAACCAAACCTACACTATCAACAGTTATTATTCCTGCTGACCATTCCATACCGGTCTGCTGGCAAAGGGCCCGTTGAACCGATTCTATTCCGTTTTCGAGGGCCAATGAATTGACCTCAACTTCATTTAACTTCAAATCCACCTTTAACAAATCGCTTTTTTCAACGAGCCCGTTCTCGTAAGCTACAGCAACATCTTTCCTCAGCGAAATGAGAAGTTCATGATAAGAACTGACTGTTTTTCGTTGGGCTATCAAACCTGCAAGCGTCCAGTAGTATTTCTCGGTTATTAAGAGCTGATCCCGCGTATCGGCATTCTTCCTTTCAGCAACAATTTCAGAGCCAACACGTGCGAGGCGATTACCATTGTATATCTGCCCTCCCGCGAACACCGGTTGCGTAACCACTACAGATGCCGTGTTCATATAATCGAGCAGATTCAATGAAGCACCCGGAAAATAGGCGAATTGCGTCGGATTCAGAAGATTGGCGGGATTCCCATCGTAAACAGGAAGGTTCATCTCGGGAATACTACCCTTTACTAAATAATCATTTGCCTTCATGGCCAAACCAGTGGCACTAACATTAGGAAAATAGTGTGTGAAGGCCTCCTTTTGAGTCTGCTCAGCCTTTTGAACTTCCAATCCCGATTGTTTGATCGATTCGTTATTGCGAAGTGTAAGCTGAATGCATTCATCCAGCGTAAAACTTTGTCCATGCAAAGCTGCCGAAGTCACCAGGAAGAAGGCAGCGATGGATATATATTTTAGTCTGTTCATTTTTCAAAGATTTATTCAGGAATAACTGACTGTTTGACATCGGAAAAAACCATGGCATAGAGCACCGGCATGATAACCAGTGTTAACACCATAGCGACTGAAAGCCCAAAACAAATGACCGTTCCCAGCGGCCCCCAAAGCAATGATTTACTCAATATCATGGGGATCACGCCTACAGCAGCAGCGGCCGAAGTAAGGAATATCGGGCGCATACGGCGCTTTCCTGCAGCAATGGCGGCATCGCGCATGCTCATTCCCTGTTCGTTGCTCAGCTCCTCGATATAATCAACCAGAATAATTCCATTTCTTACCACCATGCCACACAAGCCCATGATCCCTATAAATGCTGTAAGACCGAATGGATAGCCCGCGATCCATAATCCAAGCGCAGCACCTGGGAAGGCAAGCAGCATCCCCGACATGATGATGATTGTCTTATTGACCTTATGGAATTGAAATAACAAAATGAAAAAAATAATAAGTATACTGATAACCAAAGAATAAACCATCGGGGTAAAGGTTTCTACAGCACCTTCAGTGTCACCACCGTATTCCATTGACACCCCTGCAGGTAATTCCAATTTATCGAGACTGGGTTGTACTGCATTTAGAAGGGTAGATGGAACCACACCACGGGCAACATCAGTTGAAAGCGTTATGGTTCGCTTTCCGTTTCGCCTCACGATGGTGCTCTCCTGATAATCGGGATTGAGCGTAGCAATTGTACGAAGCGGCACAGGTTGCATGGTGAGCGGCGGGGTAATGTATTGATTACCCAAATCACTCACTTCATCGGATGATGGTGTGTAGAGCACCACATCAACAGGATAGTCCCCTTCCCATATTGTAGTCAGGGGCAATCCTTCAGTGGTTGTAAGCATTGAGCTGCCCAGGATAGCGCGTGTTAATCCCAGACGGCCTGTTTGATCGGCCATTGCTTCTATCTGAATTCCTGCCAGAGGATCACCCCAGTCATCACGTATCCAAATGAAATCCTTCTGAGTCCTCAGAACTTCTTCAGCTTTCTCACAAGCAGCCTTTAAAGCAGCAATAGAATCACCGCTAAAGCGGATTTCGATAGGACTGGTGGTCATGGTGAGTTCCAATTGTTTAAATTTTACATGAGCCCCTGCAAAATAATCGGTATATCGGTCGGAGTATTCATTAAGCAAGTCGTCGGTAGCCTCGTTTGAGGTGGTATTCACAATAATTTGTCCATAATTGGATGCCGGAGCTTTTGGGGCATATGCCATATGAAAACGTGGGGACCCTGACCCAAGAAAACTCGTAACATGCACTACCCGGGTATCCGCCATGAGAATTCTTTCCAGCGAGTCAATAATTTTATCGGTCTGATGTATTGAAGCCCCCGTCGGCAGAGAAACCTCCACGGCGAACTGGTTTCGCTCAAGCGTCGGGAACAATTGCTGGGGAATGATTGAGAAAATCACAAATCCGGCTAATACCACAACCCCACCAACTCCCATTGTAATCCACCTGTTTCTGAAAGCACTGTCGAGCAACTTGTCGTACCATCCCTGAAACAGTGTCAAAAAATCGAACCTTCGTTTAGCTGACTGTTCCGATTTCAGTCCTTTCCGGATAAGAAAATAATTGATAGTCGGTACCAGCAATATTGCAACCAGCATCGATATCGAAAGGGTAATGGCGATGGTAATGGGGAATGAGCCAATGAAATCACCCGCAGTTCCGGTCAGGAGGTACATCATGGGGAAGAATGCTACATTGATGGCCATGGTAGCAGTCAGCACCGGTACAAAAAGATGATGAGCACTCATCCAGGCAGCCTTCCAGGGAGATAATCCATGGTCCAGTTTTTCAACATGGTCATCAATTACCACGATACTGTTATCTACCACCATCCCAAGCACAATTATCAGGGCTGCCAGAGATACGGTATGCAATTCAACACCCATAAGGAACAGCAACCCGATCCCCATAAGAATGGAAATAGGAATTGTAATGGCTGCCACCATCGCTACCCTGAATGGTAACAGCAACATGGTAACCAGGATAACAGCAATCACTGCCATCAGAAATTCCCTCATAAAGTTTGAAATGGAATCATCAACCACCTGTGGAAGGTTGTTGATGACCTGCAGGTGCACAGAACCTTCATTTTCAGCCTGAAAATGGTCCAACACTTCGTTCACCTGTTTACCAAAATCCACAATGTTATTTCCCGGTTGCATCTCAAGCGAAAGCAATACAGCACTCCGGCCATCTGAACGGATATACTCCGAGGGATCATCATAACCACGCTCAATGGTGGCTACATCCTTCAGTCTTATTACATTTCCATCGGGGTCGGCATATACCATCTGGTTACCAAGATCTGCCTCAGCACTTATACGGGCAGGTACATGAAGTGGCATTTTCTGTACACCGTTATCAAAATCACCTGCATAGCCGTTCATCCCGTTTGTCTGAAGGGTGGCCATCACCATCAGGGGCTTTACATTATATTGGTTAATACGTGCAGGATCAACTGTTACAAAAATTTTCTCCTTCTGGAGTCCCGAGTGTTTTACCTTTCCCACAGCAGGGATCTTTCTGATCTCAGCTTCAAGCCTTGTAAGCATTTGCTCCAGTTCCTTGTTACTCCTGGTATCAGAGGTAAGGGTAATGAGCAGCGCCGAGGTATCCCCGAAATCGCTGTTTGTCATCAGGGCTGCTACACCAGTCGGCAGGCTCATCTTTAATGTGTTGAGACCATTATTGAGTTTCGACCAGAACTGGTCAGCATTCACTACATCATCCTCCAGTTCCACATAAATAATCATCATGCCCTCTCTTGAGTGCGAATAGGTTTTTGCTTTTTTAACTTCCTTAAACCCGAAGAGGTAATTCTCTACTTTGGTAGTAAGTTGCTCTTCTACCTCCTGCGATGTGGCCCCGGGATAAACCCCAATGACCAATCCCTGACGAATCGTAAATTCAGGAAACTCTTCCCGTGGCATTTTCATCAGACCATATATACCGAATCCAACCATCAGGACCACGATGGCGATGATGATTTGCCGATTAACCATCGCCGCTTCAATCCAGCTTAATTTTCTTTTTAGCGTGTTCATAGCGTAACTTTACACTGAGGGTAAATTTTTTCCTTTCCTTTCACAACCACTTCGTCACCTGCTACCAGGCCCTTCAGAATTGTGATGTCATTTCCCAGATAGGGTCCGGTGACCACGCTTCTCCGGTCAACTTTCATGGTTGCATGGTCGAGCAGGTACACCTGTGGTTTTCCGTGGGAATCAGTCGTAATTGCAGTAGCGGGGATTGTCAGCACACTGTCGGTTACCATACCATCCAGATTCACATCGCAAACCATTCCTGGCAGTAAGTGCAATCCGGGGTTACCCACTTCAATCTTGATTTCGTAAGTACGTGAGATCATGTTGGCCGACACACCAATGTTTTTCACTATCCCGGCGTATTGTTTATTCCCCAGAGCACGCACAATTATGGTGGCTGGCGCATTTTTACTGACCAAAGGTATTTCCTGTTCAGGTACTGCAATTTTCACCAACACTTTGTTGATGTCTATGAGCGTGAAAGGAGCCTCTACCTGAATAGAACTCATTCCGGGTTCTGCACTCCGGGTTCCGATGATTCCGGCCTCCGGCGCATACAGCGATGCTTTCTTCAGATTGTTATCTGCCAGATTCAACATTGCTTTGGCTTGTTCTAAACCTGTGGTAACCTCCACCCATTTAACATCGGTCAGACTTCCACTTTCATGAACAGGTTTCAAACGGTTATATGCATCGAGTGCCCGCTGGTAGGTAGCATTCGAAGTGCTTCGGGCATTTGTAAAATCAGTGGCATCAAGCGTGGCAAGTAAGGTTCCTGCTTTCACTGCGTCACCCTCATTCACATAAACTTTTTCAATGGTGCCTGCGCCTTGAAAACTTAATGGCGTTGTCCGCTGAGGCTCTATGGTTCCATTATACTTGAAGGCCACTTGCCGGCCAGCGATGATGGCGGGAGCTACTTCTATCCTTACTGGTTGTCGTCCGGCTTCCTTTTCATTTACCTGTCCTCCTGTCCCCGTACAGGCAGTAGCCAGCGGGAAAAACATCAGCCACATCCAGCGGAACGCCGGATTACATTTCTTTGGTTTTGTCATGTTCATGTTTAATCTAATTATGATTTGATTATGTCTGTCGGCTTATTTAATGCATCATCCTATCCCAAGAATGTGCCAGTTTCTCCCTCTGATATAAAATTAAACATATAAAACTGATATTCAACAATATTTAACTAATTTAAAAATATACACATTTCTTAAATAAAAGAAATAGTAATTTTGCACTTCTTTTATTTAAGAAATAGTTGACATGTACGAAACAGAACCATTAGTTACGATTGGAGAGGCCATCGCTACAATTCAGGAAAAGGAAACACTCTTCCAGACCATTCATAGCCAACTGAAAAAATGGTTTGATTATCATCTTTGCGGTATAATTCAGATAGATACTGAAAAAGGGATCGGGAATGTATTTTGGACCGGGTCAGAAATTCCAGCCGGAATCAGAGCAGAACTGAGACACCCGATGGATTTTCAGATCAACCTCCTGTCTGCCCCCCCGCTTCTCTTCGACTTTGAAGCACCAAAAGTCATCAGAACATCATTTGAGGTCAGCAATTTTCCTGAGGAATTCTCAGATTCGGCTGAAGCAATCAAAGTCATAGGAGTTGTTGAAACGGTGTATATACCCCTGCTGTTTGGAGGCATCCTTCAGGGCTTTTTAATTCTTGGGTGTCGAAAACCAATGTCGATTCCTGACGATCAATTTCCTCTTTTGCTGGCAATCGGCAATCTTATGGCAAGCGCGGTCATCAACACCCGTAATTATCAAGAGATAAAGCAACGGCAGCAATTTTTCAGCTTCCAATTAGAATTTACCAATAAAATTCTTTCGGTCATCAACCAACCCGATGTTTTCCTTCACCTCGCTTACGAATTAAACACCCGGGTAGAATTTGACTTCTTCAACATCGTGGTCGTAAGTAATACTTTTGAAGCCAACCTCGAAGTAAGTTTCCTGAAAGATACCGACGGGGTTTTCCGGTTCTTTCGACTCCCCGAAGGGGTCATGCTGGATGCCAACGAGATAACCCGCCACATCGACATCTTCAATTCAAAGCAAAAAGTGCTCCGGCTTAACGATGAAGACATCAATATGATCGCCTCCAAAAAGGAATACCAGAGCCACCTGCTAAACAAGCTACCACTGAATGGTGGCGTATTTGTTTCGCTCCGCTCCGATGCCGATGCCGAGATTATTTTCTTTCTGGGAAGCAGCAAGCACGATTCGTTCACACCGACTGAACTGGAACTGCTTCAACTTATGGTACCCCAGCTCCAGTTGATCCTCGAAAACTACTACGCCTTCGCGGAGATCAACACCTTACGCAGCCAACTGGAGCAGGAAAAACTCTCGTTACTTGGTGAAATGAGCGAAAAGATGCACGGCAAAGGTTTCATCGCCCGAAGTGATGCCATGATAGCCACCCTGCGTCGCGTAAAACAGGTTGCCCCCATTGATACCACCGTCCTGATACAGGGGGAGACAGGTGTCGGCAAAGAACTGGTGGCCGTCGCCTTACACAACAACTCTTCGCGCACCAAAGGCCCCCTGATTAAAGTAAACTGCGCGGCCCTGCCTTCACAATTAATCGAATCAGAATTGTTTGGCCATGAGAAAGGAAGCTTTACCGGTGCTACGGAACGAAGAATCGGAAAGTTTGAGCTGGCAAACGGGGGAACGATATTTCTGGATGAAATCGGAGAACTTCCTCTGGAAGTTCAGGCCAAGCTTTTACGCGTGATCCAGGAAAAGGAATTTGAAAGGATTGGCGGCCGTTCGGTCATTCGCACCGATGTCAGAATCATCGCCGCAACAAACCGTAATCTCGAGAATGAGTCGGCACAAGGGAGATTCCGTTCCGACCTCTTCTATCGCCTCAATGTATTTCCAATCGACATCCCTCCACTCAGAGACCGTCGCGATGACATCCCTGAATTTGTAAACTTTTTCATCGAATTTTATTGCCGCCGCATCGGGAAACCCGTCATGAGAGTCAATGAACCTGACCTCATGCGTCTGCTCGATTACCAATGGCCCGGCAACGTCAGGGAACTTGAACACATCATCGAACGCTCAGTTGTGATCAGTAACGGCTCTTTTCTCGACCTGGCAGATTTCAGACCTGCTCCTCACCTGCAGAAAATCAGCAACCAGCTTCAAAACTTTAAAACGCTGGAAGAACTGGAAACCGAACACATACTGCAGGCCCTTGAACTAACACAGGGAAGGGTGAGTGGTGAAAAGGGCGCTGCCAGGCTTTTAGGCATAAATGGCAAGACCCTCGATTCCCGGATGAGGAAACTGGGAATGAGGCGCGAAATCAAAATTAAAGTTGAAAGAATCTCCCGTAACGAAGGTGATTAGCACCCCTTTTCCTCCCCAGCCTTACCGCTGGTCCTTCGACAGGCTTCCACATTTCGCATAAAACGCTGGTAACCTGTCCGGTGAATTGGAGTCTTTCTGAAGTATTCAAGAAATTCATTGTGCGATAGCGATTGCCAGCCTGCACGATCAAGTTGGCTTAACACACTGTTTACCTCTCCAATCGGGCGTCGGGCTCCTCTTGGTCTTCGATTCCATGGGCACACCTCCTGACAGATATCGCACCCAAAAATCCAATCGTTATTTTTCTCAGATACAGCCTGATCAATTTCCCCCTTATTTTCGATGGTATGATAGGCGATACATTTGCGGGCATCAAGACGACCTGGTGCCACGAGTGCCTCTGTTGGACATTTCTCAAGACACTTGTTGCAGGAAGGGGGACAATGGTCAGCCATTACAGGAAGATCAGCTACCAATGCAAGCCGACTAAAGATGACCGAGATAAAATAATAGGAGCCACCCCCGGGAACAATCAGGCAACTGTTGCGTCCAATCCACCCCAGACCGGCACGGGCAGCCAGCGCACGCTCTGCAACAGGACCTGTATCTGTATACGACTTTATTGCTCCTTCAGGCCACAAGACATTGATATTTTCAGATAATTGGGACAGCCTTTGCCTGATAGCATCATGGTAATCGACTTTGTAGCGGGCATAGTTCGCTATCTTTAACGAACCTTCCCTGTAACCACTACTGGTATGATATCCTGTTAACAACACAATGACAGACCGTGCTTCAGGGACAAGCAATCCAGGATTAGTCCTTACATCCGGCTTTCGTTCCATCCAACCCATCGACCCATGAAAACCATCACAAAGCCACGATATTAGTCTTTCAGAATCTTCATTCAACGGTTCAGTACCTGTGAATCCACAGAAGTCGAAGCCGGCTTCAAGCGCCAGACGGCGAATGGTTTGTTGGACGGTATCTGACATAGGTTTCTGTTTCTCATTCCAGTTCCAATCGTCCCTGATTTCCTGTTGGTGGCATCATTCGTTTCAGGTGCTTATAGGCTAAGGGTGTTACTTCACGTCCGCGGGGGGTTCGCTGGATGAATCCTTCCTGAATCAGAAATGGCTCATACACCTCCTCGATAGTGCCTGCATCTTCTCCAACACTGGTAGCGATGGTGGTCAATCCTACCGGGCCTCCGCCAAATTTGTCGATGATGGCAGTCAGGATGCGGTTATCCATCTCATCGAGTCCATGCTGATCGACATTCAACGCAGTCAACGAATATTTCACAATTTCCATATCAATGCTTCCCGTTCCGCGTATTTGGGCAAAGTCACGCACCCTTCGCAACAAAAGGTTCGCGATACGGGGGGTACCCCTGCTTCGCCTAGCAATTTCAAGGGCTGCGTTTGAAGCAATTTCAACCCTCAGGATAGCTGATGAACGCATCACAATGCGAGCCAGCGTATCTGAATCGTAGTATGAGAGACGAGCATTGATTCCAAACCGACTTCGCAAAGGAGCGGTCAGAAGGCCACTACGCGTGGTGGCTCCAATGAGTGTAAAAGGATTCAAAGCAATCTGAACACTTCGCGCATTGGGGCCCGTCTCGATCATAATGTCGATCTTATAATCCTCCATCGCCGAATAGAGGTATTCTTCTATTACAGAACTTAGCCGGTGTATTTCATCAATAAACAGGACATCATTGGGCTCTAAATTTGTGAGCAACCCAGCAAGATCACCGGGCTTATCAAGTACCGGGCCCGACGACATCTTAATTCCAACACCCAGTTCATTAGCGATAATATACGAAAGGGTCGTTTTACCCAAACCCGGAGGTCCATGCAGCAAGACATGATCGAGGGCTTCGCCACGCTGCCGTGCTGCTGCAACAAAAACACTCAGGTTGTCCACCACCTGGGGTTGTCCCGAAAAGTCATCAAAGCTGAGTGGCCTGAGGGCTTTTTCCAACTCACGTTCAGCCGGAGAAAGGGCATTTCCGCTTGCATCAAGATTCTGATTCATAGAAAAATAATTACCAGCAACAGGAATAGATGTTTCCATACCGCCAAATGCAAAGGTAGTGACAGAATTTCAATTCACCACGCCAGGTGTCAACACAACAGTCCCCTGTCATGATCACGTGAACACACCCTACCAGCAGGAATAGCAACATGTTCGGCCCCAATAGCATTATGATCCGGTGAAATAATAAGACTTAAGCAAACCAGCCGTCAGGCCCTGACAGAAGCTGCAAAAGCTATAAAATGATTACCAATGATGAAATCAGGAGTAACTGCTTTTTTTTCGATGGCAGGGTCAGTAAGGTATCGTTTCAGTCAGTATTAGTTGTAATTTAGCAAAACAATATGAAAAGATGTCATCGGGAAGGAGGATTGATGGTGATTTTCTTTTCAGAAAAACCGTAAAGCCATGAAACAGATATTAACAGCCATCGACTTTTCGCCCGAATCGATTTGTTCGCTCGAGTTTTCGATCGGATTGGCTAATCGTACGGGCGCAGGGCTTACGCTGGTCTGGGTTGATCATCAGACTGAACGTGAGTCAATATATGAAACTGTTAAGAATGAGCTACGCAATGAAGCCCGTGAACAGTTTGAGGAACTTGTTGGCCGTTATGGCAAAAAAATCCACACCGGCCGAATCTTCTACAAACTTCGTAAAGGTAAAGTTTATCAGGAGGTTTCACGTCAGGCCATCCTAAGCGAAGCCGATATCATTGTAGCCGGGACGCACGGTGTAAGTGGTTATGAAGAAGGATGGATTGGAAGCAATGCATATCGGATCGTATCACATTCGCCCTGTCCGGTGATTACACTGCGTCACGATGCAGATGCCGAACGACGCATCGACTCCATCGTGATGCCCGTCGACAGCACATTAGAGACGCTTCACAAACTGCCTTTCACCCTGGAGTTTGCCAAAAGTGTAGAGGCGATGGTACACATCGCCGCTATGATGACAGTCTCTACCAAATCGCTCAGAACCAAAATTGAGAACTACTCAAGAAAAGCAGCAGGAGAAGCTCGTAAAATGGGAGTTGAAACTGTTATTTCGGTTGTTGAAACCGACAATCTGGTGAAAGGACTCCTTGACTACACAAGTAATGTGGGGGCTCAGCTTATCAGCATCATGACTGAACAGGGAAATGCCGGATCAAATATCATCGGCCCGTTTGCACGCCAGGTGGTCAATGACTCCCCTGTTCCTGTACTCAGTATTCAGCCCGGCCAGTTAAAAGTTTAGTCAAACGGGGCAAACAAATGCCGGCAAAATGAAATAATGCATCGTAAACACCCGTTAACCCTCAAAACTGAACCAGATACTCTCTCAATGAAACCCGCTATTTACATCTTGTCCGTTATCTTTATCTGTCTCACAGTAACCCTGTCAAACGCGCAATCTGCGCCGGGTACCCTCGTGATAAAGCAGGATGCACGAATCGACACGCTGTTGGTTCGTCATATTGAGAACAACAAAGCCAACCCAACCACCGAAGGCTGGCGTGTGCAGGTCTATTTCGAATCGGGAAACAACTCGAAGCAATTGGCAACCAATGCCCGTGACCGCTTCATTGAGCTTTTTCCCGAACAAGGAGCCTATCTGACTTTCAATGAACCCTACTATAAAGTCAGGGTCGGTGATTTCAGGACGCGTATGGATGCTGAAGGCTTCCGGCAAATGGTGATCACCGAGTTTCCAAACGCATATGTAGTGCCTGATAAGGTAATGTACGATAAGTTAAAATAAAATCATCAAATCATTTTGTTATGAGAAACGAGATTGTAGTAGCCATCGACTTTTCTCTCTGTTCAATCAATGCGCTTGAACATGCCATCAGTATCGCCAAATTATCGAAAAGCAATGTCGTGATGGTATTTGTACACAACCCCAACAAACCCCAGCGCACCATTTACAAGTATTCCGACCCTATCGATGAAGCCACCAAACTTTTCGAGGAACTCTCGGAACGCTATCAGAGCCAGTTGCCCGACAGCCGGCTGATTTACCGGATCCGTGAAGGTAAAGTATATCAGGAGGTGGTTGGCGAAGCACGTGAACGTGATGCGTGGCTTGTCGTTGCTGGAACACACGGAGCATCCGGTTTTGAAGAATTCTGGATGGGAAGCAACGCCTTCCGGATCGTATCGAATGCGCCATGTCCGGTTATTACCATCCGGGAGGGCATACACGTCGATCATGTCCTTAAACGTATCATCCTCCCCATAGATCACACCCTCGAAACGAGGCAAAAAGTTCCCATTGCATGCAAACTGGCTCAACTGTTCGATGCCGAAATTCATGTACTGGCCACCTACGCTGCATCATCGCACGAAATAATGGTAACCACCAACCATTATGCCCAGCAATCCATCAATTATCTCCAAAAGGCCAATGTGAAAATGGTGAAGGCCTCCGTCAAGGGAAAGAATATGCTGGAAAACACTATCAATTACGCGAAGAAAGTTGATGCTAACCTCATCATCATCATGACCGAACAGGATGCCAAGATGACAAATCTGTTCCTGGGACCCTATGCCCAGCAGATGGTGAACAGGTCACCTTTCCCGGTGATGTGTGTCCACTCGAAAGAGCTAATCCGCGTGCTGACAGCATAAAAAATAAACCATCCTGCTCCCCTGAATAATCATTAATTCAGGGGAGTTTTTTTATGGATATCCCAGCGCGGGGCTTTCTTCTCAGGCGCACTGGATCAGAAGCTGCGCTATAACTATTCACGAAATGATTTAATTCGCTCCCAGGGATTTTTTACCACCGAAAAATATGCTATGCATCCGATGTTACCCTGAGTAGCCAGGTCACAACCGGAGCGTTATTTGCTAATGGATTATTATTCTTTGTGTATGCCTGAAAGATAAGTGAGTGATTGGCATTACAAGTAATAAATTGGCTGAGGGATGAGATCCCTGCAGAATCCCAATTTCTAATTACTATACAGAACTAATTCTCCCTCTGGTCAGCCAAATTCACCAATTCCAATAACCGCTGTTCATTAATCTCGGTGACAATTCCCTGAGGGTGCCAATGTTTCCGACAGCCACAGAAATCGAGCAACAGGCACTGGGCCGGGATGTTAAGTTCACGCATCTCATAGCCTCCGGGAACCAGATTGAGCAAGCAGGCCACAGCGATGAGGCCGGTTTCGGTACTGTTCTCCCAACGCTTCAGCCATTGGGTAAAACCCGAAGAATGGGGTACAATGAATACATCAAAATCATGCTGTAACCCGAGTTGCCGCAGCCGGTTAACCCGACAGTCGTGTGTGCAGCCGGTACAGGTAATGTTCAACCCATCAATGCTGGCTTTACAGTTCATGGCATCACCGGGACGCATACAGCCTGGTACCAGCAGGGTCTTTTTCCCGGTCTGATTATAACTTGCAGCGAAACCCCGGTTCATGATCTCTGATCCTACCATGTTCAAATGGTATTCAACTTCCTGTTTACCGCAGAAAATAACATCCTCGCGGTGACGATATGCCGGATGCTTTTCTTTAAGAAACACACCAACACCGGTAGTGAATTTCCCCAATCTCTCGCTTGATTCTTCTTTAAACCAATCGAACACCGCCAACACCTCCCCTAAAACACTTTCGACATAATCAGCCTGTCGGTGTTCAAAAAAATCATTCCAGGTCTGCAACCGTTTGGTCTCATCCTTAAATTCTCCTGTTGCGCCAAGCCAGCGAATCAGAAGTCTGAAATTATGCAACGAGAAGGAGGAATCCTTTGCCGGTGTTCCAATACGCGGAACGATACACCGGCCACTGATTAAACCCCTGAGGGTGTCGGCCATCGGCTTTAGCCGTTGGTTGGCCCGACGAATATCAAAAAGTCGCTGAAGCAACAATGTCGTTAACAACGGGGTTCGCTGGGCTGCGCCAAGGTATCGGCTCCAGGTCATGCCAATGGTGAGCAGTTCGACGGCATATTCGGCACGGCTGCGTGGCTGCTCTATGGACTTATCTCCGACAAAAGAGATCATGGTACTGATGGTAGTTCCAAGATGCTCTTCAATGTGTGCATTGACTTCCGTGGCAAAACGGTTAATCCCGAGGTAAAATGTATTCGAGTCGCGATCTCCGCACCGAAGATCATAGGTGATGTGTTTCATCTGATTGTTTCCGTATTGATAATGTGACGACCGGGAACAGGCGGTCGTATTACTCCCGGTATAAATATACCCGTAAAACAGACGTATGATCCAGAGGGAGGTTACAACATGTGACAGGAAGAAGGACAGGCATTGAATCAAACCATTACCAGAAGACGGCTTAACAAATTCCTGCATTGACTTTTCCTTGCAGGTTAAATGAAGCGTGATGAATTACATTCAGAAGATAAAATAAAATGTATCCCTTTCGGGCAGCCGCGCGGTTCATCGCTGTGTTCCATAAATACTCAGGTGTGACGCCGCAAAAAAATTTCATCTATACAGCTCTATAACATGAGTTTGGCACGATTTTTTGTATAAACAACAAGGTTGGTTTTGAATAGAATCATAACAAAATCTCAAGCGAAAACGGATCGTTAACAGACCCTGGCCACACGCTTGATCTACGCTTGATCTACGGTTCATCTACGGTTCATCTTCGTATGGAACCAAAAGATGGCATACTTCTGAACAGACCCTCAACAGCCCGGAACCGAGCCTTGCAAGCCGGCTGCAACAGTTTTCAGTTTTAAATGGGTACCCAATCTTTCAAAGGCAAAAGGAAAAAGGTGAAGGTTCTTTCACCGTTGGGGCTGCTATAATTATCAATTAATTATTTCATTCACCTAAATTTTTAATGTCATGAAGATCAATGCTTTCTTTACAGATTATGCCGGAAAAATTGGCAATATATCTGTTTACAATGCTTACGGGCAAAACATTGCAAGAACACTCCCGGGTAAGCCGAAAAAAAAGGCCAGGGGAAGAAAACTGGAATGCCAGAAGGATTTTGGCCGCGTAATGCGCGTGTTACAGCGTCTGGCTGATTACATCAGAATCGGATTTTCAATCAGGCAGGAAGCACGTTCAGCATTCGCCGGGGCCTTGTCGGCCAACATCAAGAGAATGAACCAGTCTGAACAGAAGAGTGGTCTCGGGTGGCTGCTGATCAGTAAAGGGCAACGGGCAGGAGCTACAAAGCTGACTGTTGAACAAAGCAGTACCACTGAAGCACTGGTCTGCTGGGACGATCCGGTAATCTGGCAAACATGGTCGGGAAATGATGTGGCGATGGTCGCCGCTGTCAATGACCGGTCGCTGGAAGTGACAGGTATCCCGTCGGTTGTTACCCGCTCACAGAAACAAGCGAGCATCACGCTGCCACCTGCAAAGCCGGGCGACACCATCTGGTTCTTCATCGGGTTCTACTCCCTGGAAGAACTTCTCGTAAAGACCAGTACCTCAGCAGTATCTGACAGTCAATTAATCGGCACAATGATGGTCTGAAGATAAATATAAAACAAGACACCTTAAGTTGCCGCATCAACAATCCGTCACAGGAACCATTGCAAAAGGCGTTGGCATTGGTAAATGCCCATGAAAGCAGGCTGACTGTATGTAATACCTTTAAGAGTTTTATTACTGATGCCAATCGCCTTCAGCATCATCAGCGATCCATCCACACCCTGAATTCTCCCACCCTTTCACGACTGACAAACACCTCGTCGGTTTTTACCCCCTTCACGCGAAGTTTCAAGCGCGAGCCACTAAATACCGTCACGCTCTCGATAGCGTCGACAGCTATGATATATTTTCGGCTGATGCGGAAAAACTTCGCAGGATCAAGCAACCGGGTAAGCTGATCAAGGGTAAGATCAAGGTCATAGAGCCGGCCCTCGGCCGAAGAAGCAAATGTATCTCCTTCAAGGCTGACGAAGGCCGCGATTTGCGATACCGGCAGTAAGTGAATTTTTTCGCCCGACCTGATCATGAACCGCTCTTTATATCGTCGGGTTATCATTTGCAGGGCCATGGCCAGTTCAGCCGTATTGGGCGATGGCAGTGAACCGGTGCTCTTCTCCTCCACCCTTCTGATGGCTTCGGCAAGTTCTTCGGGGACGATGGGCTTCAGCAGATAATCGATGCTATTCAACCTGAAAGCCTTTACCGCGTATTCGTTGAAGGCGGTTGTGAAAATCACCGGACACTTCACCCCCGATTGTTCCATGATATCGAAACCCAACCCGTCGCCCAACTGGATATCGAGCATCAAAAAATCAGGAGGTGGATTTGAATTCAGCCAGTCCAAAGAGGATTTCACACTTGCCAAAACAGCCTCCACCTTAACTAAAGGGGCAACCTGTCCGATTAGTTTCTCAAGCCGTTGAGCAGAGAGCCGTTCGTCGTCAATAATAATAGTTCTCATGCGATGATGGGTATTCGTACAATAAAGCTATTGCCTTCGATACCCGAGAGCACTGGTTTAGGAGTAAGGACGGCATAACGCCCGGCGATGTTTTTCAGTCCGGTGCCGGTAGAAGGCTCAACGACTTCACGTGGCTGATAATTATTGCGGCAAACCACGTACCCGTCTTCCTCGTAAACCTCAATCTTCAACGGGTTTTCTTCGGAGGTAATATTATGCTTCAGTGCATTCTCGAGTAACATTTGCAATGAGTGCGGCACGATTTTACCGACAGGGTTTTTAATATTGATGTTCACAACCAATTGCTCGGTAAACCGGTATTGCTGCATAAAAAGACAGGCATTGGCCAGATTGAGCTCTTCTGCCAGGCTCACCGTATCCCGATCATGCATGTCAAGTACGTAACGATACACCTCCGCCAGTTTGCCAATAAATTTCACGGCGGCCTGCGGTTCAGTCTCCACGAGCGAAGTGAGGACACTGAGACTATTGAACAGGAAATGGGGGTTCACCTGACTTCGCAACACCTCATATTGTGCTGAAAGGACATCCCGTTTGTATTGTTCTTCCCGCTGCATCCCTTCGCGCCAATGGCTCAGGAATTTCCTCAGGAAGAAAAACAGGAATATAATGATGGTAATTATAACAGCAATCAGTGTATGGATCAGTACAGACTCTATAAAACCTGTCCAATTGTTGTTGGCTTGGGCTCTCGGGTATAAAATGGCAAAATTGAAAGCACTTATGCTAATTAAAGTATAGACAATGCATAAGGTAAAGGTGATGGTAAATGTACGCCCCGGATTCACCTGCCATGGCCAATAACGGGGAACCCATCGGGAAATCACCTCACTTCCGGCCCAAACAATGACGCCTATAGAAACAGAATAGAGTGCCGTTGCAAAAAGATGTGGAAGTTTAAGAATACTAAATCCACTAAAAATAAAAGCAAACAACAACCCAAATCCAATGGAAAGACCAAAGAGAATGCCGATACTTTTAACCCACTGAATGACTAAAGGACTTTTCATGATGTAAAAATATGAAAATGGATTATTGCATGGATCAGAGATTCAAAGATACCTGGTTAAAATCAGGAATCTTTGGATCATTGAATTTAAAACTATTGATTAATCTAACCCGCACTCTTTAATCTTAGCTGCATTTTGCTCCTTTCCCCAATCAGGATGATATGGCGAACGAATCTTGTAGGACTCAAACTTTTGAGCAGCGGTCTCAAAAATGGGCTTTGCTTTTTCTTTACCACCACCAAACATCATAGGGGTATAAAGAACATTGGAAGCTTTCAGATACCATGCACGGGGATTATCAGGATCGAGCTTCATCGCTTTGTTGATGTTATCGTTGGCCAAACCTGAATACTTCATACCACGGGTCATGGGGTTCACACTGATACGGGCCTGATCAAGCATGGCCATCAATACATAAAATTCAGCCTCATCGGGGTTGGAGGCGATGAGCTTATCAAGAATGATCTCCGCCTGATCGAGGATTGGATCAACCTCACCGGTTTCGTTTTCTGAGAATGCTTGTAGTACCATGCAATGGGCACTCCAGAAAGAGGCTTCCCAACGACCGGGTTCCGACTGTGCAAGACTGTTGAGTTGTGAAGCCACAAGAGCATAGTCCGCTCCGGTTTTAGCACTTCCAATCCGGGGAAGCAACGATTGAAGGTCTGCGTCATAGTCCTGAGTCATGCCGGTGAAGGATAACATGAACGTAGCAAAGAGCGTAAAAATTGAAGTTTTCATAAATCTAAATAGTTAAGGATTAAAAAAGAATTAATTAGCTAAAATTGATAAATACACCAATAAAGAAGAACCTGTCGGCTTCGGGTTTCACGGGGTCGGACATGAAAACGCCCTGAGGTGTCTGGTAGTAACGGTAGCCGAAAATATTCCGCTGCCCTGTAATGTTGCTGACCGAGAGATAAAGCACCGAGGTCTTCCCAAACAATGGAAAGAGGTAACTCGCGTTTAGGCTGATATCGAAATAGTTTGAGGTAATCTTGTCCATAAACCCTGATGAAGAAGGGTCATTGTAGGGTCGTCCTGAAGCCAGGGAAAGGGTGCCACCAAACTGTGTATTGAGTTTGGCTACCCACCACTTTGCCACGAGTGAGAAGTTGTGCTCAGGAGCAAAAGTGGGGCGTACTTTCGCGGGGAAATCGCGGTACAGACGACGTGTATCGATATAACTATACGACACCCAGTAATCAAGGGTTTTGATGGTTTGCTGGTCGCGCCAGAATATCTCGAGACCGCGGGCATAACCATTGCCCTTGTTGTTGTAAGTTGTTGCGTTGGTATAATCGTTACCGTCGTAACATACCAGGTTTGAATAATTTTTTTGGTATACCTCAACTCTGAAGATACGATTGTCTTTCTGTATCTGATAGTTGAGAATGTAATGTTCGGCTCTCTCGAAACTAAGGTCTTTGGTAAACCTAAGCAGTTGCTCCTGGGGTTTTTGGTTAAAAATACCTGAAGAAAGTGATATCTGGCTGTCTTCGCCAACCAGCCATGCAGCAGAGAAACGGGGATTCACGACCAGTTCTCCCAGCATAGGTGACCATTCTCCACGCAGGCCAGCCCTGATAGCAATCTTTCGAAGTACCATCACCTCCGACTCGGCAAAAAGGGCAGGCATCTGATCGCTGATTTCAGCCCGGAAAAGAGGAACAGCAGTATCGGAATATTCCTGAACGAAGCGGCTTACGCTAATATCAGCACCGGCCAACAGGTTCACTTTGGGTGTAAACTCCTTTCGGAATGTAAGTTTACCCTGATAAAAGAGATCTGTTTCATCGACCCTGCGCTCCCCGGGTCTTAGCCTGTTATTATCATAGCTAAACGCCTGCCCCAGTTTCATGTCCCAGCCGTTACCGACTGGAGTTGTCCAGAGGCTGTTCAGGTACACGTTATCGTTATCCAGATTGATGAGCGATTGCACCCCGCTATTATCATAATCAGGATACCAGAGTGCCACCCGGCTCAGAGAAGCATTACCCATTACACGCAATAATCCATCGCGGCCGGTTCTTTGCCGGAAGTTAAAATTACAACCAGCACCAAGGGGATCTTTGTCATAAGTTACCCTTTGCTTTACCAGATTGTTGTAGAGCTTCAAATCGTAGTACTCGGCACCAATGCTTCCTGAAGCCCTGTCGCCTGCCCACGTTTTTGAAACTGTAGTTCCAAGAGCCATCAGGCCCAGCCCCCATTGATTTCCATCAGCCAATCCGGTGGTGTTAAGGATAAGAGCCGAAGACAAAGCCTCACCGTATTGAGCAGAGTAGCCTCCTGAACTGAAGGTAGTTCCGGTAAAGAGCTGAGGGGAGAAACGGCCTCTGGAAGGGAGGTCGGGAGTTGTAGAAGAATAGGGTTTTTTCACGCGCATACCGTCGATATACGTATTGGTTTCATAGGCATCGCCACCCCTTACAAAAAGTCGCCCATCCTCACCAACTACCGAGGTGCCGGGAAGAGTACTCAGGGCACCATAAATATCGCCGGCAGCACTTGCAGTTGTCAGGATGTCGAGTGGTTTCAACGTAACCCCTTTCTTCTTGTCGGAAGCCTCGAAACTTCCGGCTGTAATGACAACATCTGCCAACGAAGCCGACTGTTCACGCAGGCGGAAATCAGCAATAAGATCCGTTCCATTAAGTTTAACGGGGATTTCACAAGGTTCGAATCCGATATAGGTGGTCAGGAGGATGACCTCGCCCTTGCGTCGTGTAGAAAAGGAATAACGACCAAGCGTATCGGAAGAGGCTCCGTCGATAGAACCCTTTACCATGACATTTGCACCTGGAAGCGGTTCATTTTTCATATTGGTAATGACTCCGGTAATATGGGTCTGGCTTTGGACCATCGAAGCGAAGAAGGTCAGAATGAAAAGTGTCAAGAAATATTTCATGATTTGAGATTTTTGCGCAATGGTAATGACATCCACAATTGTTTGATTGACCACCCTTGCCGTCGTATTAACCATTCTTGCGACAATATTCATTTCGTTTTGCATATCACTGATTGTATGATGCAAAGATGTGCATCACCCGGATCCCCTTGCAATTAAAAATCGGTGAACTGCGGCATTAAGGATGTGAAAGGAAGGAAATGGGAGGTGAAGAGGGGGAAACGACTATCTGTGTTTCCCGGTTAACCATGCACGTTAACTTCAATGGAGCTACTGAGCAAATGCATGCCTAATTGCAATGGTAATTGCAACAATGTCGTGTGTATTTCAGGTGGTACAGGTGCTCATTGTAAACTTTGCCGAGACAGATCTGGCTCAGGAGCCAGTCAGGCGATATTAGTCGGCACGACAACTCAGTGGTCAAACGGCTCAAAGGCTAAACACGCCAAATACCTTACCTTTGCCGAAAATTCGTCAGATGATTGAAAAAATAAACCTTGTTCAGATATTCAGTGCTTTCGTGGTGCTGTTCGCGATTATAGATGTTTTGGGTTCCACCCCTATCTTTCTTAGTCTGAAAAGCCAGCATAAGCAAATTAAAGCAGGCAGGGCGGTTTTAGTCTCGCTGGCCATCTTCCTTGCTTTTATTTTTGCAGGAGAGGCAATGCTCAACCTTTTCGGGGTAGATGTGGCTTCGTTTGCGGTAGCAGGCTCATTTGTAATTTTTATACTTGCCCTGGAGATGATTCTTGGTGTTGAGATTATCAAGAGTGAAGGGAGATCAGGTGCTACGCTTGTTCCGGTAGCCTTTCCTCTGATTGCAGGACCCGGTGCTATGACCACACTCCTCTCGCTCAGGGCAGAATATCACATGGTTAATATCCTTATCGGATTGGGACTCAACCTTATCTTCGTCTATTTTGTACTCAGGTCGGTTGATAAGATAGAGAAAGTGGTTGGCGGCGATATCATCTTCATTCTACGCAAATTCTTCGGTGTAATTTTATTGGCCATTGCGGTCAAACTGTTTGCCACCAACCTTCAGGTTGTTATGGGTCAATAAGAGAGAGGGGATGGTATTAGCCAATACCATCAGCCAATGCCAACGTATTTTCAAGCCTTACACTAAATTGGTTAAAACATTTAATGCATAGGCATCATGCTACGCACAGCACCACAAGTAACCAGAATCCTCTCCCATTAACCCGCCGCCACATCCTTGTCCGGCTGAGATGCTTTTGGCAAGCGGCCGGCCTCCTTCAGGGCACGCGCAATGATCCATTCAATCTGACCATTGACACTTCTGAATTCGTCGGCCGCCCAGGATTCGATTGCATTCATCACTGCAGGATCGATTCGCAGGGCAAAGTTTTTCTTTTGAGCCATCGCGAAGATTAATGGTTAAGCGTGCCGGTGTTGATCACAGGATTGGCAGCCTTGTCAGAAGTAAGAACAACCATGAGATTAGAAACCATGGCGGCTTTCTTTTCATCATCGAGGTCCACAATCTTACGTTTCGACAGCATATCGAGAGCCATCTCAACCATTCCCACTGCACCCTCAACGATCTTCTGACGGGCAGCCACAATAGCTGTTGCCTGTTGACGTTGGAGCATGGCACCTGCAATTTCACTGGCATAGGCCAGGTAGCTGATACGTGCCTCAATCACTTCAATACCTGCCATGGCTAACCTTTCAGCCAATTCATCCTCCAGCACCTGATTGACCTCTTCACCACCTGCACGGAGACTGATTTCGGCCTGTAAATCATCGAACACATCGTAAGGATAATGTCCTGCCAGTTTTCTGATAGCAGATTCGCTTTGAATATCAACGAAATGAGTATAATCATCAACCTCAAAAGCAGCTTTGAAAGTTTCCTTAACCCGCCATACGAGTACAATACCGATCATGATCGGGTTCCCTAATTTGTCGTTAACCTTAATTGGATCACTGTTCAGGTTACGGGCACGAAGCGATATCTTTTTCCGGATATAAAACGGATTAACAAAAAAGAAGCCGTTGCCGGCGACTGTTCCGGTATACTTTCCAAAAAGGATCAGCACAGACGATTCATTAGGGTTCACCACCAGTAAACCGGCCAGCAGTAACAGACCAATGACTGCCAGAACTATACCACCAATAACAAAACCTGCTATTTGCTGTAAGAGGACAGCCATGGTGATTCCTCCGCCCATAAGCACCAGAATCATGAGCAGACCTACATAACCCGACATGGGGGTTACAAATTTTTCTTGTTTCATATAAATTATAACGATTGATTAATGATATTAAAACAATATTGCAATAATACTACAAAATGTAATTAAATACAAATTTTCAACTAACATCATTTCGAAAAAGTCCAGATTTTATGTAAAATCGGTACCTTGCAGCCACATTTTCTCGAAAACAGTCGCGCTTTATGATGTTATCTTCGATATTATTACCGTTGATTGTAGGTATGTTTCTGGCAATTAACATGGGCGGAAGCGGCACAGCACCGGCTTTTTCAGCTGCCTATGGGGCGAATGTAATCAAGCGTTTTGCGATTCCCGGATTGTTTGGGTTGTTCGTATTCTTCGGAGCCATTTTAGCGGGAAAGAAAGTAGTTCTCACTCTGGGGAAGGGACTTTTACCGGCCGATGAACTAACCCTTACAGTAACCACCATTATACTGTTATCAGTTGCCATTTCGTTGCTGATTGCCAATTTGCTCGGGGTTCCACAGAGCACCTCACAGTCGACCGTGTTCGCTCTTGCAGGCCCCGGGATACTGCTCGAAAGTCTCAACACCAGACTGCTGTTTACCGAGATCATTCCCACCTGGTTCATATTACCCATCATTTCCTTTACCCTCACCTACTTCCTGTCAGGTCGGCTTGAGAAATGGCTCGCGCATGACCTTGATTCCGGTCGCCGTTTACCGCGGTATTCGTTCACCCGGTTGATGCTGATCGCATCAGCATGTTATGTCGCCTTCAGCATCGGTTCGAACAATGTGGCTAATGCCACCGGACCATTAGTATCGATGGTAATGAACGAATTGGCCGGAACCAATGGAGGTGAGCCGCAGTTTAAAATGATCATGGTTCTTGCTACCCTCGTGATTGCCCCCTGTTTTGGAATTGGGGCCTCGATCTTTGGGTACAGGGTCATCAGGTCAACCGGAAAAGGAATTGTCCAGTTGGGTACACGAGAAGCCACCCTTGTATCTGTTATTACTGCGACACTGCTGCTTACGGCCTCATTGGTGAAAGGAATTCCCACTTCACTCGTGCAATTGAATGCCCTGGCCATCATGGCCATCGGGGTAAGGAAGAAAGGCCTTAATGCAATGATGGAAAACAGCACAGTTAAGAAGTTCTGGCTTGTCTGGCTTATTGCCCCGCTCGTAGCTCTCACCTTGAGTTTAACCTTCACTTACTTAGCGAACCAGGCTGGTCTTCTTGGTTACTAACGCCTTCCACGACGATACTTTTTGTAACTTTGCGTCGTGGAACACAACTTCATGAAACCTTTTACCCATCTTTTTTTTGATCTTGACGGAACCCTGTGGGATTTTGAACGCAATTCAACAGAAACCCTCTATGAGTTATACCATGAATTGGATTTGCAGACTACAGGGGTTCCCGAATTTACCATTTTCTTTAGCGATTACCACCTGATTAACGAAAATCTGTGGACTGCCTACAAACGACATGAGATCACCAAAGAGTTGCTCTCCATCGGCCGGTTCGTTCAAACACTGGCGCTTTATGGGATTAACGATGAGAATCTGGCCATGCGTATGTCGCGTCTTTACATTGAGCGAAGTCCCTCGAAGACCAATTTACTACCATGCGTCAACGAAGTTCTTGAGGCCCTAAAGCCTCATTACAGGATGCACATCATCACCAATGGCTTCTCAGAGATACAAAGCCGCAAACTTCGAATCTGCGGCCTCGACCGCTACTTTGATACACTGATTACATCCGATGAAGCAGGTGTAAACAAACCTAACCCGGCCATTTTCGACTATGCTCTGAAAAAAGCAGGGGCGGATGCAGCTGAAAGTTTAATGATTGGCGACGAGCCAGAAGCCGATATTGAGGGTGCCCGGTTGGCAGGAATCGCCCAGCTATATATCAATCTGAACGATAAGCCAACCATACAACCTCCCACCTTTGAGGTGAAGAGTTTGTGTGAGACATTGAAAATATTGTCAACAAGCCTCTCCTGATATGCAATTGTTCTTCCTCCCCCATCTCAATCCGGAAGCGATTCAAGCACAAAAGATTGAATTTACATTCGACGAAAATGAGTCACGTCATATCGCCAAGTCGATGCGACTGAAACCAGGTGATGTTCTCAACATTACCGATGGTGCAGGCTTCCTTTACAAAGGCGTAATTGAAGAAGCCGATCAGCGGCAAACGAGGGTATGGATATCTGAACCACATGCCGACAAACGTTTGCTAACAAACAAATTACACATTGCCATCGCCCCGACTAAAAACCCCGACAGGATTGAATGGTTTGTTGAGAAAGCCACCGAGATGGGGGTTGATGAGATCAGCCTCCTTAGCTGTGAGCACTCTGAACGATCGCGGTTAAAAACAGAAAGACTCGAACGGATTGCCATTGCAGCCCTTAAGCAATCGGGCAGGAGTCGTTTACCATTGCTTCACGAAACAGTTGATTTCGAACGATTTTTACAGCAGAAGTACGCCGGAGAAAAATACATTGCCTGGTGTGAAACAGATGTGGAAGAACATCTGCTGCACAAAATAAAAAAGGGAACCGATGTAATTGTGCTTATCGGACCCGAAGGCGACTTCAGCAAAGAGGAGGCCGATGCAGCTATAGCTGCTGGTTACCAACCGGTAAGTCTGGGTCGGTTTACCCTTAGAACAGAGACAGCCGGCTTGACAGCCTGCATGTTGTTTCACCAGGCCAATCTGGAATAACCATGAAATATTTAGCATCACTTTTCATTGGCTTAATGGCCATTACGAGCCTGTCGGCACAGACCAGAAACAACGTTACTCAGGCCACTTACTCCATTGCCTTGCTGAAATATGCAGGTGGTGGCGACTGGTATGCAAATCCCACATCATTGCCCAACCTGATTAAATTTTGCAACGAAACGCTCAACACCGGTATCAATACGACCCCGGCCACTGTTGAACCGGGAGACCCGGGTATTGGGGCATATCCTTTTGTTCACTTAACCGGCCATGGGAATGTGGTCTTTAATGATGCAGAGGCCACCAACTTGCGCAATTACCTCATCGGGGGGGGATTTCTTCACATCGACGACAATTACGGTTTGGATCAGTATATCAGTCCACAAATGAAAAAAGTCTTTCCAGAACTCGAATTCATACCCCTGCCACCAACCCATCAACTGTTTAGTCAGCCCTTCAGGTTCCCGAAAGGTTTGCCGAAAATCCATGAGCACGACAATAAGCCCCCCCAGGCCTTTGCCCTGATATACAACGGCCGGATTGTTTGTCTCTATACTTATGAAACCGATCTGGGTGATGGATGGGAAGACCCCGAAGTGCACCACGACACCAAAGAAAAACATCTCGATGCCCTGCGTATGGGCGCCAATATCGTTCAGTTTGTATTTAATGGCGAAACTACTGAACAGATCATGACAGAAAAACTGTAATCCTTATTCCTCGTAAAAATGTTGTTCCAAAATCCTGCCTTTCTATATGCTCTGCCGGCCATGTTAATCCCGGTCATAGTTCACCTGTTCAGTTTCAGGCGATACAGAAAGATATTATTCAGCAATGTCAGGATGTTGCAGGCCATTCAGGTAGAGACAAGGCGGCAGTCAAAGGTCAGGCACTGGCTGGTTCTGGCAGCCCGTATGCTGGCAATCGGAGCACTGGCATTGGCCTTTGCCCGTCCCTATTTCCCTGACAAACAAAAGGCACAACCAACCGGGCAGTACACAGTGGTGAGCATATTCATCGACAACTCCTTTAGCATGGCCAATGAGAGTGAACGCGGAATGCTATTTGAGCAGGCCAGAATAAAGGCTATTGAGATGGTTGCAGCCTGGCCTCCCACTACCCGGTTCAGGATATTGACAAACGATTTTTCATATCGCAGTCAGCAGACCATGAGTCAGGAACAAGCCAGAATGTACATCACCACGTTGGAATTATCGGCAGCTTCGCACACCCTGAGTCAGGTGTTGATCAGGCAACATGAAGCCAACAATGCAAACGACAGAAACTTCGCCTTTATCTTTTCCGATTTCCAGAAAGGATTTTGCGATTTGAGCAACATTACACCCGATTCCATATCGCGCACCGTCCTGATTCCCTTACCACCTGCTTTGACCGGAAATATTGTCATCGATAGTTGTCGTTTTGCTTCTCCTGCCCTACAGACAGGTAAGCAACTTCAACTCATCGTTACTCTTTCGAATCATGGCACCGAAACGATCGAGAACCTTCCGCTTCGGCTGATCATCAACAAACAGCAAAAATCGACGATTAACCTCAGCATCCAACCGGGAGAAACTAAAGAAACCACGCTTCCTTTCATGCTCACTGAACCCGGCTTCTATCAGGCGATCGTTGAAACAGATGATCAGCCTATCACATTTGATAATCGCTATTTCATGGCCTTCAATCTGACTGGAGAAATCAATCTGTTGCATATCACTCAGAAAACGCCCGAGCGGTGGATCAAGGCTCTGTTCGACGGTGACTCCACCATCAACCTTCAGCAGAAACAATATACTGAACTCGATTACTCGAACATCCCAAATCAAAACCTGATTCTCGTCGATGGACTTGAACAGATTCCCCAGGGGCTCAGTATTGCATTGAAAGAATTTGCACTTCAGGGAGGGACCCTTTGGATCAGTCCATCCGCCAATGGGCAACCCGATGCGCTTAACAGCCTTCTGACCTCACTCGGTACCGATTACCTCATGCCTGCCGACACTGTAATGGCTCGCGTTGATCGCATCAATCAACAGGCGGATTTATACCGCGATGTATTTGAATCGGTTCCACAAAATGCCGACCTCCCCATTATAAGGAAATTCTTTCCGCTGGCTACTTCAGTCAAAAAGCAGGCAGAGACGCTCTTGTGGCTTCAAAATGGACAAGCCTTGCTAACGTATTATACGCTGGGTTCTGGTGGTGTATACCTCTTCAATGCCCCCCTGAGCCAGGCCGGTGGAAATTTCGTCACCCACGACCTGATGGTTCCCACCTTATACAATGCCGCCTATCTTAGTATTAAACCAGGGACAATAAGCCATCAGGTAATGAAAGAAACTGCGCTGCGACTAACCGGGACGCCTGAGGAAGGTTCCCTGAAAATAAGCAAAGAGGATGGGACTGACGAACGGATCCCCGCCGTAAGGACTTCGGCTTACACAACAGAAGTATATACGGGGGCAGACATTACGACAGCCGGGTTTTACAAGTTAACTTCTGCAGGGGTCATATTAAAACCCCTGGCTTTTAATTATCAACGCGCTGAATCAGCACCACTGTTTCTCTCGGCAGGGGAATTACAGACAGCCATTGGGTTGGCAGGCCTTCCGGGCATGACTGTTGCACTCAATCCTGAACTTCCTGCCACCAGCATCATTGCCATAACCACAGAAACACAGGATTTTTGGAAATTTTTCATTCTCGCTGCTTTGATATTCCTTGCCTTAGAAGTAATTTTGCTTCGGCTTCCGGATCATTGGTTTTATAACAGGAGACAGAAGACAACCAAGGGATCTTCAAACGGAAAATCAATACATTAAAATATAAAAGCATCAAATGCATCACAAGGTAAAACTGTCAGAAAATGTTTACTGGATCGGCGTAAACGACCGCCGTACACACCTCTTCGAAAATCAATGGCCATTGCCTAACGGGGTGGCTTATAACAGCTATCTTATTTGTGACAAAAAAAACTGTCTGGTTGATACCGTTGAGATTAGCCGGATGGAAACCTACATCGAAAAAATCAAAGAGATTGTTGGTGAAGATGGGAAAATTGACTACCTGATCATTAACCACATGGAACCTGACCACACCGGTGCTGTTAAATCGGTGGTCAGTGAATGGCCTGATGTTCAGATCGTAGGCAATGCAAAGACTTTCCCAATGCTTGAGGGATTTTACGGAATCAATAAAAATCTCTATGCTGTTGACGAAGGAGACCTCCTCGATCTGGGTCACCACAAACTCCATTTTTACCTTACGCCCATGGTTCACTGGCCTGAAACCATGATGACCTATGAGTCGACGCAAAAAATTCTCTTCTCGGCTGATGCTTTTGGAAGTTTCGGAACGCTTGATGGCGGGATATTCGATGATGAGATCAACCTTGATTTCTACAACGAGGAGCTTCGCCGTTATTACAGCAATATTGTCGGCAAATATGGCCTTCAGGTTCAAAAGGCAATGGATAAGCTAGCCTCACTCGATATCAAACTGATTGCCTCGACTCACGGCCCCATTTGGCGCAGCCACATACCGAAGATCATTGCAGATTACCAAAAATGGAGCAACTACGAGACAGAGGAAGGGGTGGTAATCGTTTTTGGTTCAATGTATGGCAATACCGAAAAAATGGCCGAGGTTATTGCCCGCACCCTCTCTGAAGAAGGAATCCGGGATATCCGGATCTTCGACTCTTCAAAAACCCACAGCAGCTATATCATCAATGCGATCTGGAAATACCGTGGTGTTATACTGGGCAGCAGCGCCTATAATGGTGGAATCTTCACCCCCATGCGCGATCTCATCAGGGAACTTGAGCACATCATGCCCAAGAATCACTTGCTTGGCATCTTCGGATCGATGAGTTGGGGTGGCGGAGGCGTAAGAACACTAGAAAAATTTGCCGAAACCATCAAGTGGGAAATCGTAGCTCCTGCCGTTGAAGCCAAACACGCTGCCAGGGAAGCCGACATTGACAAGTTGGTAAACATTGGGCGGGAAATGGCCCTCAGGCTCAAAGAATTCAGAAATTAAAGGTTACACAACACCCAACATGCCAGACGACGAACTCAGGCCCGAAGAGCTATCCCAAGAAAGCGGAAAGCTGACCGGGTCAGATGCACAGGAAAAGAGTGCCGATACCGGAGAATACAAAACCATTGCGCTAAGGGGAATGTACGAGAACTGGTTTCTCGACTATGCCTCATACGTGATTCTGGAACGAGCCGTACCCGAAATGCTCGACGGGCTCAAACCTGTTCAACGTCGTATTCTGCATGCGATGAAGGAACTCGATGATGGCCGATACAACAAAGTGGCCAACATCATCGGGCACACAATGAAATATCACCCGCATGGTGATGCTTCCATTGGCGACGCCCTCGTTCAATTGGGGCAAAAAGACCTGCTGATTGATATGCAGGGAAACTGGGGGAACATCCTGACAGGAGATAGTGCTGCCGCACCAAGATACATTGAAGCCCGGCTTTCAAAATTCGCCAACGAAGTTGTTTTCAATCCGAAAACCACAACATGGAAATCGAGTTATGACGGCCGTAACCAAGAACCTGTCAATCTGCCTGTAAAATTCCCATTATTACTTTTCCAGGGCGTTGAAGGGATTGCCGTAGGCTTGTCGTCGAAGATTATGCCCCACAACTTCAACGAATTGATTGATGCTGCCATTGCACACCTGCGTGGTGAAGACTTTGAACTTTACCCTGACTTTATTACCGGGGGACTCGTTGATGTTACGCGTTACAATGCAGGATTAAGGAGCGGGAAGTTAAGAATCAGGGCCAAGATAAGCCAACTTGACAAGAAAACCCTCGTCATTTCCGAGATCCCGTTTGGCGTAAATACCACCACGCTGATCGACAGCATTCTGAAAGCAACCGACAGGGGTAAGATAAAAATCAGAAAAATAGACGACAATACTGCCGCCAACGTTGAAATTCTGATTCATCTGGCACCCGGAGTATCCCCTGATGTCACTATTGATGCACTCTATGCCTTCACAGATTGTGAGATCAGCGAATCGCCAAACGCCTGTGTTATTCATCAAGGCAAACCAATTTTTACCGATGTTAAACATATCCTGAGGGAAACGACCCAACAAACTGTTGAACTGCTCAGGCAGGAACTCCAGATCAGACTCGATGAACTGGATCAGGAATGGCATGTCTCATCGCTGGAAAAGATTTTCATAGAACATGAAATCTACCTCGACATCCGGAAATCACAATCGTATGAAGAAGCTTTACGCAGTATTGATATCGGACTCGATCCATACAAATCAATACTTCGCCGAAAAGTAACCCGACCCGATATTGAAAGGCTGACTGAAATAAGAATTAAACGGATCTCGGCTTATAACACCTTCAAAGCAGAAGAACACATTCGTGATCTTGACAGTGAAATGGAAGAGGTAAAAAATCATCTGGAACACTTGATTGATTACACAATTAACTATTACAAACAGATAAAGAAAAAATACGGTGTTGGCAGAGAACGCAAAACCGAAATCCGAAATTTTGATAATATTGAAGCCGCAACCGTCGCTGTAGCCAATCAAAAACTGTATGTAAACCGGGAAGAAGGTTTCATCGGAACATCTCTGAAAAAAGATGAATTCGTATGCGATTGCAGTGATATTGACGACCTGATCGTTTTCCGTCAGAATGCGACATTCATTGTAACCAAGGTGGCCGAGAAAGTTTTTGTAGGAGAAGGAATTCTGCATGTAGATATTTTCAGGCGAAATGACGAACGCACCATCTACAACATGGTTTATCAGGACGGCAAAAACGGGCTGGCGTTTGTGAAGCGGTTTGCTGTTCTCGGCATTACACGTGACAAGGATTACGATCTCTCGCAGGGAAAAGCTGGCAGCCGGGTACTCTATTTTACAGCCAATCCCAATGGAGAGGCTGAGGTTTTAAAGGTAAACCTGAGACCCCGACCTAACCTGCGCAAATTATCGTTTGAGTACGATTTTGCTGCCCTTGCCATCAAAACCCGCTCTGCCAGAGGAAATACCCTTTCGAAATACATTGTACGCAACGTTCAGCAGAAAGAAAATGGTGTATCAACCCTCCGCGCACGAAGCATCTGGTATGATGACAGCGTAATGCGACTCAATGCCGATGCAAGAGGACGCCTGTTGGGTGAATTTGAATCAGATGACCGGATTATTGTCATCAACGCATCCGGACACTTCCGGTTCTATGGTTACGATTTGTCAACTCATTTTGATGACGATATGCTTATCATGGAAAAGTATGATCCTGACAAAATCATCACGGCGCTCTACATTGAGGGTAAATCGGGGCAGATATATCTGAAACGTTTCCAACCCGAAGTAACAGAGCGTAAAACGACATTTCTTGGTGAGGAACCTGATTCAAAACTTTTAGCCGTTTCACTCGATTACCTGCCTCAGCTAAAGGTGATCTTCGATGGAAAATTGAACCCAAAGGCTCAGTCTCCCGAGGTGATAAACGTTTCAGAATTCACCGAAATTAAAAACGTTAAAGCCAAAGGAAGGAAAATCTCCAATCTGGCCATCTCACGCGTAAACTTCATTGAACCACTTCCTTACGAACCACCCATTCCTGAAGAACAGGAAATTGATGGGCAAGAAGAGGAACGGGAGGAATCAGACAAACTGTCGAGCGAAAAAAAACCGAAAGCAGACGATGGCACCCTGACGCTTGATTTCGAGGATTAACGCTTAAAAACATCGCTGGTTTTCCCATAATAATTATCAAAACAAGTTTATCCGTTCTGATCAGATTTTACCAATAGACACACTCCTTGTTGTCGCTATTTAGTATAAAGCCATTAAGGAGATCCCGCCTGACTCGTTTTCAACATTTAGTGATCCCTTTCAACGCCGGTTCACGAAAGATTTTTACTTTTGCACTGCCATAGCGAAAATGCTTTGACACTAAACTCAATAACACCAATCCTCACAATAAAATACACTTAAATGATCACCAACAATTTTACCCGTCGTCACAACGGACCAGGTCCTAAGGATGTGGAGAAGATGCTTCAGAAAATTGGCGTCAGCTCAATTGATCAATTGATCGACGAAACTGTTCCGGCCGCCATCAGATTAGAAAAACCGCTGAATCTCCCTGCAGGGCTCAACGAATATGAGACCTTCAACCACCTGAAAGAGGTTGGTGGCCGCAATAAACTATATCGCAGCTACATCGGCATGGGCTACTACAACACGATTATCCCCGGTGTTATCCTCCGCAATATCTTAGAAAACCCGGGCTGGTATACAAGTTATACTCCTTACCAGGCTGAAATTAGTCAGGGACGTCTGGAAGCCTTACTGAATTTTCAGACAATGGTAAGCGACCTTACCGCTATGCCAATGTCCAACTGTTCGTTGCTTGACGAAGCAACTGCAGCAGCAGAAGCCATGATCATGGCTTTCAATTCCCGTTCACGCCAGGCGGTGAAACGCAATGCAATAAAGTTTTTCGTGAGCAACACCCTGTTTGCCCAAAGTATCGACGTGCTTCGTACACGCGCCTTACCTCTTGGTATTGAACTGGTAGAAGGTTGTCATAAAGAATTCAAACCCACTTCCGAATACTTTGGTGCCATTGTTCAATATCCCGACGAGCGGGGTTCTGTCAATGATTATGCCGAACTCACAACCGACATCCACGCAGTGGAAGGGATGATGCTGGTAGTAGCCGATATACTCAGCCTATCCTTACTGACACCTCCGGGCGAATGGGGGGCTGACGTTGTGGTTGGCTCAACCCAGCGTTTTGGTATCCCACTAGGATACGGCGGACCTCATGCAGCCTTTCTGTCCGCTCGTGATGAATTCAAACGCAACATGCCAGGACGTATTATTGGCATCACAGTCGATGCTGATGGTAACAGAGCCCTACGCATGGCATTGCAAACCCGTGAACAGCATATCAAACGCGAAAAAGCCACCTCAAACATCTGCACTGCCCAGGCCCTGCTGGCCACAATGGCAAGCATGTATGCTGCATTCCACGGTCCTGAAGGGATTAGAGAAATCGCTCGCAACATCAACATTCTGGCTGGTGTATTAAGTCTGGAAGTCCAGAAATATGGTTACAAACAACTCAACCAATTCTTTTTCGACACTGTTCAGATCAGCCTCCCGGAACGAGTAAACCTGGAAGAAATCAGGAAGATGGCGCTGGATAATAAAATGAATTTCCGTTACATCGATGGTCAGACCATCGGCATCAGCATTGATGAAACAACCACGCTTGCCGAGGTTAACATCATGCTCAGCATTTTTGCCCGGGCTGCCGGTAAAATATTCAGCGAATTCGTTTGTGTTCCCTCAGAATGCAGGAACATCACAACAATCCCGCAACAATTCACAAGAACCAGCAGCTACCTTACGCATGATGTTTTCAATAATTATCACAGTGAGACTGAACTGATGCGTTACATCAAACGACTTGAAGAGAAAGATCTGTCGCTCAACCGTTCGATGATTCCTCTTGGATCGTGCACCATGAAACTCAATGCAGCAACCGAACTGTTCCCTTTGAGCTGGCCTGAATTCAATGCCCTGCACCCCTTTGTTCCCGCCGATCAGGCCGAGGGTTATAGCTTTATGATCAATGAAATGGAACGGATTTTCAGCGAGATTACAGGCTTTGCAGCCATGTCGTTCCAGCCTAATTCAGGTGCTGCCGGTGAATATGCAGGACTTATGGTCATACGTGAATACCACCGCAGTCGCGGAGATTTCCACCGCAACGTTTGTCTGATTCCATCCTCAGCCCATGGCACCAATCCTGCCTCTGCTCACATGGCCGGGATGGAAGTGGTTGTAACCAGATGCGACGAAAACGGCAATATTGACATCGCCGACCTGAGATCGAAAGCCGAACAATACAGCAATAACCTCGCTGCCCTAATGGTAACCTATCCTTCGACACACGGTGTATTTGAAGAAGGAATTCTCGAAATCGTCGACATTATCCACCAAAATGGAGGTCAGGTTTATATGGATGGGGCCAACATGAATGCACAGGTTGGACTTACCAACCCGGGCCATATCCATGCCGATGTTTGTCATCTGAACCTCCACAAGACCTTCGCCATCCCACACGGTGGTGGTGGCCCTGGAGTAGGCCCTATTGGAGTTGCTACCCATCTTGTACAATTCCTTCCGGGACATAAGATCGTGAAAACAGGCGGAAATCAAGCCATCACGGCTGTTTCGGCCGCACCTTTTGGCAGTGCACTCGTGCTTACCATCAGCTATGCCTACATTAAACTAATGGGAAGTAACGGTCTGACCGATGCAACAAAGTACGCCATTTTAAATGCAAATTACCTGAAAGCCTGCCTAAATGACGACTATAAAATCCTTTACACAGGCAAGAACGGGCATGTAGCTCATGAAATGATTCTCGACTGCAATAAATTCCACCTCTCAGCCGATGTACAGGTGATCGACATTGCCAAACGAATGATGGACTATGGCTTCCATGCCCCGACCGTTGCTTTTCCGGTTCACGGCACCTTAATGGTAGAGCCTACCGAAAGTGAGCCACTGAGTGAACTCGATCGGCTGGTAGATGCCCTAAAGGCCATCAGACTGGAAATTACAGAAATTGAAGAAGGACGCGCCGACAAAGCGAATAACCTGATCAAAAATGCTCCCCATACGGCCATGTTGGCTACTGCCGACAACTGGACATTACCTTATACCCGTCGTCAGGCTGTTTTCCCGATGCCCTGGAGCAACATCGATAAATACTGGCCTACCGTACGCCGCGTTGATGATGCTTACGGCGATCGCAATCTTGTATGCACTTGCCAGCCAATTGAAGCTTATATGACGCACGAATAAACCATCCTGCACAAATATAACAAAAGGCCCACGGCGAAAGCTGTGGGCCTTTTTATAATCAAGCCGGTCACACTTCAAGCCAACAGACGATAAAATCATTCCGGTAAAAACTTCTCATCAGAACAAATGCTGCTATTATAAAACATATCGGATAAGATTATCAAAAAACATGATACAGAAATTCTCTGTAAGAATTTTCACTCTTCCCGGGCGGGTTAGAAAATTTCGTCTAAAGTCGATGCTGACAACACCTGCCCCTAAATATTAACTTCAAAACCAACTACCATTACAGCTCATGGCAAATAATCTGCCATCATTTGTGCGATACCTTCAAAAGCCGGTATTTGAATGGACGTGACTCTTTTAGCAAAACATGCAGCCATAATGAGCGTGTTTAAACCCACACCGAAGAGCAGCTAACAATGTGTCAAACAAATAAAAAATTGCCAGCCTAATCTAAATCCCGGCCAAAACTACACAAAAAAGACAGCTTGTTAACCAAACAATACCCTGAATAAATACCATATGGGAACCAAATCCGCACCAGCTACCTTTAATTTCCCTGTCACACTGATTCAATACCAACAACTTTGAAGGAACTCAGAAAAGGATTCACATCATTTTTTTGCCTCCAAATTTCAGACATTATTCCAATTTGCAGAGATGTATTTATGGTTGACTCACCCCCTCTTTTGAAAAATTTTACACTTTTTTTAAAAAATTTTATGTGAACTTGATCACGGAAGCTTGTTTTTTTAACAATTGATTATTAGTTACTTACGATTCGGTTTTACCCTATAGTCGCCCCAAAGTCATACCAAAGTTAGGTCAAAGTTATCTTTTTCTTATGTATCGCCTATTGCTGTAGTAACGTTTGAGTATCCTATATATGAAGAAGTCTTAACTATATGTAATTTTTGGCACGGTTTTAGGAGTGATACATCGCAGCAAATTTTCACATGGGATTAATCGGGTCAGCACACCTACCGGTTATTCAACAACTCCACCAATTATTTAATACCGTACATGACGTTATATACGTTTATAAAGCTAAAGGTCAGCCCATGCAATCACTATGGTTTGTGTTGGAGCGGCGTGATCACTTTTAACAAATATTTACCCTGGTTACCATATTCCCGAGAAAGAATCCGAAAACGCCTTCAGATTTGGCAAGAGAAACGATCAGCAGAACCTCAAAGAATCATTCAGGAATCGTCTCATTAAATTCTGTCAAAACAGTACTTACTACAAGAAAGCCAGTAGTGACCTATTATACATGTCATAAGCAACACTATTTTGAAAATCTAATCGACAAAGCAATGCACCTCCTTTGCCAAAATGTCAGCATTTAATCACTGGCACAACATTTGAAACCATCGCCACCAGTAAATCAAATTTTAAGAACGATGCAAAAAGGAAAAATTAATGTTCAGACTGAGAACATTTTCCCCATTATCAAGAAGTTTCTCTATTCCGACCACGAAATCTTCCTGCGTGAGTTGGTATCCAATGCGGTTGATGCCACCCAGAAATTAAAAGCTCTCGCTTCTATGGGTGAGTATACCGGTGATTTGGGAAATACCCGAATTGAAATTTTACTCGATTCAAAGAAAAAGACCCTGACCATCCGTGACCGGGGTATCGGCATGACTGCTGATGAAGTAGAACGGTACATCAACCAGATCGCTTTTTCAAGCGCAGAAGAATTCGTTAACAAATACAAAGGAAAAACCGAAGCTGAAACCACAGCCATTATTGGTCACTTCGGGTTAGGTTTCTACTCATCGTTTATGGTGAGCGATAAGGTAGAGGTCCTCACCCACAGCTACAAACCTGATTCCGAAACTGTGAGATGGGAATGTGATGGCAGTCCAGATTATACACTTGAACCCGGGATACGGGAAGAACGTGGAACAGATATTATTTTGCACATCAGCGAAGAGTCAAAAGACTTCCTGGAAGAGTACAAGATTCTTGAATTACTGAAGAAATATTGCAAATTTCTCCCCGTTGAGATAGAATTCGGAACCGAGAAAACCAAAGAGAAGGTTGAGGGAGAAAAAGACAAAGACGGAAATGATGTCTATAAAGACATAGAAACACCTCGTATTATCAACAACACTCATCCGGCCTGGACAATAAAACCCGCCGATATGACTGATGAAGATTACAAGAAATTCTATAATGAGCTTTATCCCTATACCTTCGAGGAGCCCCTGTTCCACATTCATCTGAACGTTGACTATCCTTTTAACCTAACCGGCATCCTATACTTCCCAAAAGTAAAAGACAAGTTTGAAATTCAGAAGAATAAAATTCAGCTCTACAGTAATCAAGTATTTGTTACTGATCAGGTTGAAGGTATCGTTCCGGATTTCCTGACCCTGCTGCACGGCGTGATCGACTCTCCTGATATCCCGTTGAATGTTTCACGTTCATACCTGCAGAGTGATCCCAACGTTAAAAAAATATCGAGCCACATCTCCAAAAAGGTAGCCGACAAACTGGAAGAGATGTTTAAAAATGAACGTCCCTCGTTTGAACAGAAATGGAATGACATCAAGGTGTTTATTGCTTATGGGATGATCGCCGACACGAAATTCTACGAAAGAGCAGAGAAATTCTGCCTGTTACAAAACACCGAAGGGAAATTCTTCACCTTTGGTGAATATAAGGAACTGATCAGTAAGGATCAGACTGATAAAGACAAAAATCTGGTTTACCTCTATACAAATAACCCGGTAGAGCAACATTCCTATGTCGAAGCTGCACGTCAGAAAGGATATGATGTATTGGTAATGGACGGTGTACTCGACAGCCATTTTATCAACACACTGGAACCTAAGTTCGAGAAGTCAAAATTTACCCGTGTAGACGGCGATATAGTTGAAAAGCTCATCGAAAAGGATGAAAAGCTTCCATGCAAACTTTCAGACGAACAGAAAGACCTGTTAAAACCACTATTCGAAGAAATGGTAGATAAAACAAGTTTTCATGTCCAGTTTGAAAGTATGAGTGAAACTGATCAGCCAGTCGTTATTACGCAAAGTGAATTCATGCGCCGATATAAAGAAATGTCACAGCTTGGCGGCGGCGGCATGGGTTTCATGGGGAGCATGCCCGACAGTTACAACATCGTGGTAAATGCCAATCATCCGCTTATCGGCCGTATTAATAATGAACCGGTCGAGGAGAACAAAAAACAGGTTGTCAAGCAACTGACTGACCTGGCACTGTTGTCACAGGGCCTGCTAAAAGGTGCTGCTTTGACAGAATTCATTAAACGTTCGGTCGATTTAATCGACTAAGTCGTTAATTTAATATATATTTGGGGTTTGCGCCCTGCCCCGTCTTCTCCGGGCATCCCGGCTGAAGACGGGTTTTTTTCTAACAATAAATTATTAGAAACATGAAAAAAGGATGGATTATTCTGATTGCGGTTGTTGTGGTGATATTTATTATCATCATGTGGTTTACCAGAATGTATAATGGGCTGGTTACAACTGAAGAGGCCGTTACTGCTCAATGGTCTAACGTTGAGAATGTGTATCAACGCCGTGCTGACCTTATTCCCAATCTTGTGAATACCGTTAAGGGATACGCTGATTTTGAAAAATCAACGCTTACTGATGTGATTGAGGCTCGCGCCAAAGCTACTTCCGTGACCATTGATCCGACCAAATTAACTCCTGAGACCCTGCAGAAATTCCAGGGGGCACAGGATGGACTCAGTTCTGCTCTCGGCCGCCTGATGGTAGTAATCGAACGATACCCCGATCTGAAGGCAAACCAAAACTTCCTCGATCTTCAGGCACAGCTTGAGGGCACTGAAAATCGTATTGCTGTTGAGCGCCGGAAATTTAACGAAACAGCTCAATCCTTTAATACCAGCCTTCGAAAGTTCCCACGTAACGTCGTAGCAGGTATGTTTGGCTTCGAAAAGAAGGCTTATTTTGAAGCTGTCGAAGGAAGTGAAAAAGCTCCTGAGGTAAAATTCTGATTATTTCAGGAATTCATTACCTGCCCTCCAAATCAGGGCAGGTTAATTTATTATCCTGTAACATAATCACTATTTCAGATTCTCTTCTTAAGTTTTTACATTCAAGTTGCTTTAACAATCTATTAATGACAACCCAAACTATAAACCCGAATGCGCGCACCTTCTTCAGTTCCGATGAAAAGGATGACATCAAAATGGCAATCCAGAACGCTGAGCTCAACACATCAGGTGAAATCAGAGTACATATTGAAAACACTTGCGAAGGTGATGTGATGGACAGAGCCAGTTTCGTTTTCGGTAAACTTAAAATGCACAACACCAATCTCCGCAATGGAGTACTGATATATCTCGCAGTTCGCAACCGAAAGTTTGCCATCATTGGCGATGCCGGCATCAATGCTATAATTGGCAATGATTTCTGGGACAATGCCAAGCAGGCCATGCTGATCAATTTCCGGGAGAACCGTTTTGCCGCAGGGCTCATCGAAGCCATAGGACTAGTCGGTGAACAATTGAAAAAACACTTCCCTTATCAAACTGATGATGTCAACGAACTACCTGATGACATCTCATTTGGTGACAAATAAACGAATACCCGGTGCATCACCAAAAACTCTTCTCACCATGAAAATTCTTCGTTCAATCGTTATTCTCGGATTACTGTTAAGTTTCCAACTCGTTATTGGGCAAAATATTCCTGAAAAGCCAACACCACCCAGGCTTGTGAATGACTTCGCCAAGATACTAACAACAGATGAACTTAACAGGCTTGAAAGCAAGTTGGTAGCGTACAGCGATTCTACAACTACACAAATTGTTGTAGTTGTTGTTCCTTCGCTTGATGGCTACGATAAAGCCGATTATGCTGATCGGCTGGGTGAGATGTGGGGTGTTGGTACAAAAGGCTCCAACAACGGTATAGTTGTGCTTGTTAAACCCAAAACAGCCATCGAAAAAGGAGAAGCATACATTTCGGTCGGGTATGGCCTTGAAGAGGTGATACCCGATGCAACAGCCAACCGAATCGTTGATAACGAAATGATTTCTGCCTTCCGGAATAGCAACTACTACGCGGGATTAGACAAAGGCACAACAACCATCATGGGATTGGCTTCAAAGTTATTCACGGCCAAAGACTATGATAAAAAGCATAAAACTTCACCTTTCACTGCCATCATTCCGATTTTGATAATCGCCGTGGTATTACTGCTGATGAGGGGTAGCGGGCGCCGCCAGACAATGGGCGGGAGCAGTCTCCCTTTCTGGGCCACACTTTTTTTGCTCAACGGCATGGGTTCACGCGGCCACAGCGGTAGTTGGGGCGATTTTTCAGGAGGTGGAGGTTCATTTGGTGGCGGCGGATTTGGTGGTTTCGGCGGTGGAAGCTTTGGTGGCGGAGGCGCAGGAGGTAGCTGGTAAACAATATCCATCCATTAACTTATTGGATTGTAACAAGCTGAACGCTAACCTGTAATTTTTCATATTAAAATAACCCGATAAAAAAATATCTACAGACATGTACGTTTGCAGATATTTTTTTTGACATACAAAATGCAAAAGTTACTTTGAAATCACTCCAACATCTATAGTCGAATTCAAACAAAACAACAATTCGATTCGCCTTGACTTAGCCCCCAATAATTCGTTTGTGGTTTGACCGGTGAATAATATACACCTAATAATCGCTCAAATTTTAGTAACCATAGAATTATGCCTTACCTTCACGGCAAATTACTCCTGTACAGAACAATAATCGCTATCACTACACAGATACCTGGGGAATACAATGTTACTGATTGGATCAGCAATCAGCTTCTGCCTCAGAAAATGAAATAGCCAGCAAGGTCTAAGGACGAATAAATCAGTATCTTATCTTCATATTTCTATTCCCAGAAAAATAAGGTTTAATAATTTTCCAGGTTAGAAAATTATAATTTACTTTGCATTTGTATCTTCGGTATACAGAAATCTAAAAATACTAAATCTAAATACTGAAATTGAGTCTGTATAATTTTATACAACTATCTTAACAATTAATGATCAACAACTTGCAATCCTCCAAATCAATGATTACTAAAAAACTTCATCTTATTCTTTTCACCATTTTTTGTGGGTTAAATTCAATTGCCTTTTCTCAGGGGGTCTATTTTCAGGAAACCGGTAGAGGTTTTTCAATAGGCAGCTCCTATTCGGCCAGAAAAGTTCATGGAAGAGCGATCTCAATAATAAGCGGCGAATTTTCAGCACGATTATCAAAGTCTGTCTCCGCAAACGTTGAATATGCCAATTTATCTATGTCGGATAAGAATTATTCAGCATTAATCCCATCCATTACTGTTCAGACATCTTCAAAAAAATCAATAGGTTTGACTGCAAGCATTGGATATATGGATTCTAAACTCTCTGCTGATAAACCAATCTTGTTATTCGGGTTTGGATTTTTTCTTAGAATCAATAGTGAAGGTGTCTTTCAAGTATATCCCAACTTATCCTTTAGTCACTCAATTGTGCTTAAGAGCAGCTCTTATGAACCTGACCCGGCTGTGGTGGTAGGGACAGACTTTGCGCTCAGATTGGCTGAGAATGTATTCATTGTAGCTGGGCCGCAACTTCTGTTAAGTGGAAGCGAAACTCAAATTGCAGGCAGCTTGGGTATAGTAATTCAGTAAAACCACAAATATCTCGTCCCGAGTTGTCAATTTTTGAATGAATGATAATTTGTTTCGTACTTCAGATGCTTACCCCTCCTTTGCCAGCTTGCGCAAAGCCACCCATTGTTTAAGCATTTCGCGTGCATCAGTTGCCGGGTAACCCAGCACTTTACCACCATCAGGCACATCGTTCATCACACCTGAGCCACCACCTACCAGTACGCCGTTACCCAGTGTAACATGATCTGAGATGGAGGCTGAACCACCTACTATAACACCGTCGCCAAGGGTAACTGAACCGGCTAAGCCGCTGTTTCCGGCCATCATACAAAACCTCCCGGTACGTGAATTATGGCCTATTTGAACCAAATTATCAATTTTTGTTCCATCACCCAGTACAGTTGAGCTAAACTTACCACGATCGATGCAAACGCCAGAGCCAAGTTCAACACCATTTCCGATGACCACATTACCAATATGAGGAATCTTCACGAGCTCACGCCCATCAGCACTGGGTCTATAGCCAAAACCATCACCACCGATACTGACATTCAGATTAAACAAACAATTATCTCCCACGACACAGCGTTCACGGATTACAGTCCCAGACCAGATTACTGTAGCTGATCCAATAGTGCAATTGTCGAGGATCGTGACGTTGGGGTATAGGGTTACATTTTCACCCAATCTGGTATTTGGACCAACATAACAGCCTGCGCCAATACGCGATCCCTTCCCGATTTCAGCGGTTGGATGAATCACTGCAGTTGGATGAATAGGATGCTCAAAGAGCGGAGGCTCGGGCATAAAAAGCTCCAGAAGCTGAGCCATGGCCAGATCGGCATTCTTAACCCTGACAAAAGCTCTTCCTTCACCTGGTTCACCCTTTATGGTATTGGTAATAATCGCGGCGCAAGCTTTTGATTTCTCCCACAAGGGAAAAAACTTCCGATTCCCAATGAAAGATATTTGCACTGAGGTAGCATACTCCAATTGCTCAGGCCCGGTGATAATCTGCCTGGTACTTCCTTCAAGTTCTCCCTGAAGGAGTTCACAGATTTGCTCAACAGTAAAGGTTTTCATGCTATTTGATTCGATTGCCCGGCTCTGAACCAGTGATTTAATATTAGAGATGAATTGTTTCAGAAATTTCCAAAACCCAAACGATAATAAGTGGCAAAAGTATGAAAAATGAACTTCAAAATCATTAAAGTGGCTAAACCGAAGCGGTCAGAAAAGGTCCCATATAATATATAAATACCTAATGGCAGGAACATCAGCTGAGGGCAACGGAAAAACAACAAGTAATAAATATGGGAGCTGTATATAAAGGCAGCCAGAGCCTGCGATCAAAGGCCAGGCGAATCTGCGACAGGTTTCATTTGGATGGTTCCATGAGCAATTGAATAAATAAAATCAGGAGAAGAGAGGTCAAATTTGAGGAGAATTTGAAAAATTCACAACATGTATTACTAATAATCGATTAAACAAACTGATAAGCTGTTTATTAATTCGCAGCAAATTATCAGATCAGCTATGAAAATATTAAGACAATAAGATCAGAGAATTATATCAGTTTGCCTTTGGGTACCAAGATTATCAGGCTGTATCTAACTTGTTTTCCTTTTAGATTAAAGAGTCCCTCACACAAGTGTAAAGGGGATTTTGGACGTTGTAGAAACATTAAAAACTCTTACAATGGGGGATATAACTGACCTTTTCTTACCCAATTCAAATGGTAAAGCGCAAAAAATGAAGGCCAGGTTTAAAGACTAATGACCAAAGGTTGGCCAATACATCCGTGATATGATACTTTTCTATCATAGCCAACATGACCTGTATCCATCAAACCTGAGCCTTTTCGGGTGAAAGAATAATCCTGCAAATTTCAGTATTCAATATATTCCACACAAATTCCGGTAGAACCCTTTAATTAATAGTATTTATCCAAAGGTTTGCGGTTTAGCCTTCACACATCAGAATTATGATATTGACGATAATTTACATTATCAATATCCCGAACACTAGCTCTGATAACTATGAAATTGCACGCAACACAAGGGATAATTATTAGGGAATGACTATATTGATAGGATCAGCTGATGTTGTTAGCTCATCCCAGCTCATCACTCCTGTATATTGATAAGCTGCAATTGTATTGTTACTACGAAACACTCTTACCAATATTCTGCAATAATCAACATTTGAAGGGTATGGTTCTGGAAGATTAATAGAAGTAACGGGAAACTGGCTTACTGAATAGGGTACAGGTTGGTTTAGGGTCAGAAAGGCAGAACCGATAACGCTGTAGGTCTGGTAATTTACCACCACCAATTGAATGGAGTATGGGGTTTGCGATTCGACGGTCTCCCTTACAGAAACATTGACAACGGGATTCCCCTGAGCAAAAATTGACAGGCTAAGAGCCATCATTGCAAAAACAAAAAGAATTTTTTTCATTGTTTAAAGCTTAAATTAATTTTCGAGATCGTAATAGTAAAAAGTTAGTATTTCCCGGTTCTTCTTCAAAGCAACCCAAAGCAATAGTTGAAAGTCAAAAAACCGTATGCAGTTGACGGTAAGCCACACATAAAACCGTCGGGAATTGGGCAAAATTGTTATATCAGGTTCTACCGATAATTGTGTGAAAATCATTATACTCTCAATTAACCGAAGTACAAAACTGTGACAGTACTTCTTCTCCGAAATTTCTTTTTGATAATTTAAAATCAGATTCAAAAGTAATAATAACAATTATGGATTACAAAAATTTATAAAAAAATTCAGCATACTGAATAACAAATTATTCCAAGTTAGAATTTCATGGATGATTGTTGATAACACCGATCGCATTATTGTTATAATGCAATTACCGAATACCAATACACTGATGCCTGAAACCTTATAGATTCATAAAGCCGACTGATGATAAAGCTACCAATATACTACTGGTCAATCATTGAAACAAAGCCTCAGGCCCTCACCCGTGACCTGGCATGAGCTGGGCTGAAACAAACATGGTCTTGAAGGTAGTTACTTTAGTTGTTCTTCTTTTGTCCGGGCATTTTTCTTACTGTTTTCAATTCACAAGGTTGCTTTAAGAATTCCAGTAAATATAATGAAAAACAAGGTTCTACTCTTCCATACAAAAACAGGCAGACCTCAAAAATATAACAATCACAAAAAGGCGGAACAAAGAAGAACCCGATTAAACTTATCGCCTCATTGTGTCTCTAAGGAAGACGTCAGGCTTACCTGAACTGAAAATATATTTCGCGAATCAACGAATAACCATACATCAATGAAACAATTGCTTGCGGCCACTTTGTGCCTGTTTGTCTCGCTCACGATGGCACAATCACCGCTTGATATCAAGCTCGACGACCTCTATTATGGGAATATGCATGAAGTACTCACCCTGATCAGCAAGCAGCACAAGATAGTCTTTCAATATGATACTGCCCGACTGGAAGCAATCTATGTGAACGAACGCCCGATGCGGGAAAAGCTGAGAAGCATGCTTACCCGTATCTGTAAAGTAGAGAAATTGAAATTTTATGATGACAACAAGCAGGTAATTCACCTGATAGATCGATGGGAGAGCCAGAATAATGCACAGGCATCCTCAATTAAAACTTACTATGGAGAAGTAAAAAAACGAGATTTCACCCTCACCGGAAAAGTAGTAGATGTAACCTCTCAGGAGCCTTTACCCTTTGTCTCTGTCGTCGTGAGAGGAACGAAGTTGGGCACAGCAACCAACGTAGATGGTTTTTTCTCTATCCATCATATACCAACCGACACCTGTGCCATCGAGATAACTTATATTGGATTCGAGAGACAGTTATTATATTTAATTCCGGGAATGAACACCGATCGACTGAAGATAGACATGAAACCTTCATCTGTAGACCTTCAGATGGTCACTATTGAAGGAGAAAAACAAGAGTTGCTTGAAGCCAATAATCAGGTGGGATTATTGAAACTCTCACCTCGAAAGTTAAGCAGTTTGCCTAATCTGGGAGAAAAAGACATACTCAGGTCGTTTCAACTTATGCCCGGGATAAGTGCAGCCAACGAAAATTCCTCAGGCTTGTATGTGAGAGGAGGAACACCTGACCAGGCACTGGTTCAATATGATGGTTTTACCGTCTACAATGTAGAACACCTGTTTGGCTTCTTCAGTGCCTTTAACAGTAACTCCATCAAAGATGTACAACTTTACAAATCCGGGTTTGATGCCAGGTTCGGTGGAAGGCTATCGAGTGTTGTGGAGATCACCGGTAAAGAGGGAGATCGAAAAGAATTCAATATGGCCGCTGATATCAGCCTGATGTCGGTAAACGCCTTTATAGAATTTCCGGTTGGTGAAAAATTCTCAACGATTGTAGCCTTTAGACGAAGCTGGCAAAGCCCATTATATAATAAGATATTCAAACAATTTACTACCGAGAGCACGGTGTCTCAGAATGAACCCTCCAATAGTCGTTTTCAGCGCGCCGGATCATCGGAAGTAAGCAGCTACTTTTACGACCTTAATACTAAACTAACATGGCACCCGACAGCCGGTGATGCCTTTGCCTTTAGCTTCTATAATGGAAACGATAATCTGGATAACTCTGTTTCGCCAGGTGGAGCAGGCGGAATGGAAGGTGGTGGAGGTCAGATGGGCGGAGGATTTAGCAATTTCAGTATGGAAAATAGCGACCTCACTTCCTGGGGAAATACGGGCGCATCTTTAAAATGGTCACATCATTACAACAGCTCGCTTTATAGCAATATGCTGCTAAGCTATTCCAATTACTTCAGCCAGCGCGACAGAACAAGTTCAGGCTCCTATACAAATGATGATGATGAAACTATCAGTATTCGCCGAGGTGTAATAGAAGACAACAACCTGAAAGACTATAGTTTTAAATCAGACTTTGAATACAACCTGGCATCATGGTTCAGATTCGACTTTGGAGGCCAGATTACTTACAATGACATCAACTATACCTATAAACAAAATGATACCCTGACGGTGATCGACCGATCAACACAGGGAGCTACAATCAGCACTTATTTACAAACCAATACCATTCTTGACAGTTCACGACTGAGAATAACCCCCGGCCTCCGGTATAATTACTTCACACCAACATCAGGGAGCTATCTGGAGCCACGAATCAACACTTCATGGCAGGTAATGCCATGGCTTAAACTCAAAGCGTCAGCCGGCCGCTATTACCAATTTGCACGAAGGGTCATCAGGGAAGATATTCTACAGGGGAGCCGCGACTTCTGGGTTCTCTCAGATAACAGCAATCTGCCTGTGAGTTCTTCAGATCAGGTGGCGGCAGGATTCACTGCTGAAAACAAAACCTTATTGTTTGATGCAGAAGTTTACTATAAAAAACTTTACAATATTACTGAATACTCATTGCGATATGATTACTCTCCCCAAGGGACCGATTATGAAGAAAATTTCTTCACAGGATCGGGCTTTGTCAGGGGTATTGACATCCTGCTTCAGAAAAAAACAGGCAAGCTCAATGGTTGGATTGGCTATACGCTGGGACAGGTTGTAAATAACTTCCCCGACTTTGGTACTTATGATTTTTACGCGTCAAATGATGTAACCCACGAATTTAAAATAGTAGCCAGCTATCTCTGGCGAAAATGGATATTCGGTGCAACCTGGATCTATACTACAGGCCGACCCTATACCGCACCGGAGGGGGGATACCAAATTACATTGCTTGATGGAACAACTGCAGATTTCATTAATGTTTCAATTAAAAACGGGATGCGCCTACCCGATTATCATCGTCTTGATCTTTCGGCTACCTATAACTTTAAGATTGGGGGATATGCGCCGTCAACTATTGGCATTAGTATCTTCAATGTGTATAACAGGGCGAACGAATGGTACAAAGAATACGAAATCATCGAGAATCAAATCATTGAAACGCCCGTTTATTTTCTTGGTTTTACACCCAATATTAATTTCACGATCAAACTGAAATAGCACCATGAAATCACACTACCAATACATTCCCTTGCTTTCCATAATGATTGGATTCATTATACTATCCTCATGTGAAAAAGTAGAAGTAGCAACAGCCGATGCCGATGTGGCAGTTGTTGAAGCATACCTTCATCCAGATCATGAAATTCTAATCCATATCACACATCAACTAGTATATCAGTCATCGGATACACTTATAAAACCAGTTGAAGGACTAACAATTACAGTTACCTCGCCTGACACTATGGTTGTTTGTATCGCGGATAGTGCAGGATACTATCGGGCACCTATTATACCTTTAGAGGGCCTGGTATATAACATGGAATTTACTTACAACCAAGGAACAGTTTCAGCCAGCACAAGCATTCCTTTAAAGCCATCGAACTATGAAGCGTCGGGAACGAGTATAATTGTAGGAACCATTGGAGGTGAGCCAGGAAGCGGCGATCCGCCGACTCAACCAACACCGCTGACACTTACCTGGGACAATGACGACCTCAGTTACTTTATGGTAGTAACAGAGAACATAGAAACTAACCCAGAGCCCATATTTGATACAGCAGAAGTTATTCCCTTCAGAGTTTTTAGAAATACGCCTGACAGAACGAATACCCAGGATTTAAACCCCGGATCATTTTATTATCTGGGCCATCACCGGATTATTCTTTATCACCTTAATCCGGAATACGCCCAACTTTATGATGACAATGGAAGCTCTTCCCTGAACCTGGCTAAGCCGCCATCAAATATAATCAATGGACTTGGTGTTTTTACAGGAATCAATTCTGACACCCTGTTTGTACTAGTAAAAGAAGAATAGCTATATTCCACTTGATAACGACTAAACATCACATCAGGACTTGGATAACAAAAACGCTAAAAGGCAAGGAAGGTTAAAGGAAAATGTTACGGCATTAACAAAGTATAATCTCGCAAAAAGGCTGGCTTTTCCACGAAGGAATGCCAGCCTTAGCTAATCAGGGGGCCCTTACTCTTTATTTAAGTACGGTTTCATATAACCACTCCATTTAGATGCAAAAACAATAGCATCAAGTGCACCCATCGGATCATCGTTCTGAATGTCAAAAACTATTACGCTATCCCTCATGTGTTCTCCACGCGTGAATGTAAAGCGAATTCTCACATTGCTAATTTGCTGATTATTGTTAACCTTACCAGACCACAACTGATTATTCACCAATACACGGCATTCAACTGCATCACCCAACGCGATAAGGCGACTGTCAACAATCCGCTTATCAACTGATTCACACCAAAGCAAAATCCCGACCTTTTCGTCCAAAATAAAGCCCCTGCCACTGATTATCCCCACTTTTGAAACAGCACAATCCTGACGTTGCGCCTCTTCATAAAATAGTTTGGTTAATGTGGCGCTTCCTTTACGCCCATGACGGAAAGCAAAATAAAAAGGTACTATAAAAAGGGCAGATATAACAAGCCCCATAATCAATATACTCGTATCCATTTCTATGTGTTGTTTAAGAAAAATATATAGAAAATTCACACCAGTATCACGTACAAGTGCCCAGAAAGCAAATCATATCTTAACCTCTACAAAATCAAAACAAATATTGATTTTTAAAGACATACGAGTAACTAAAGATATGCACCAAAGATTACCTCTGTAACGTGAACCAGAAGGGAAATAGATTACCAGTATTCATGAAAAGGGAAAAGAAGCCTTGAAACTTTTAGGCACCTATGTACCGCTGATTTCCTTCCGGCAAAGTAACGGTATTGTGGCAGCAAATCCATCGGTAAGAATTCAACAGATAGTGGATGCCATTTACATGGCCTGAATTGAAACTGCACCGGTCCACCAACAGCTGAGCTAATGGGCTCAGCCATCCTCTGTGGAATTGAATGATCAGTGCAAAGCACTGCCAATTGCCCGAAGTCGCGGGATACAATGCTTGTTGCAGAAGGGTTGCCACTCAGGAATAGATACCCAAGTAAAACAAGAAACAATAGTTTCGATAACAAAAATCTTGCAACCAGCATTCGAAATGAATTATTGTCGCAAATATAATAATTATCAGCTTTCTAAAGCCAGACCATGAGAAGAAGGCAAATGGCTTGAATGAATATCGTCAACAGAATGCAGGCTCTCCCCGAAAGTCGTATAAAAAAAGGGGTCACCCGAATGGGCGACCCCTTTTAAGAGAATCCAGTTGATTCAAAAAAGAATTATCTGGTTACAGTAATACGCTCCATTGAAACTGAACCGTCGGCAGTGGTGAAGCGTATGAAATAAACACCGCTTTCAAGATTACTGACATTCAGTTGTATGGTGCTTTGACCATTAACATCCATATTCATAACAGGCTGTCCGAGATAGTTAACCAGAGTAATGTTACGAACATTTGCAATAGCGTCAACAGTTACCTGATCCGTAGCGGGGTTCGGGTAAACCTTTATGCCATCAACTTTTGCATTTTCAATACCAACATAGAAGTTGAAACAGGCTTCGTTCGTAGGAGCAGACTCCATAATTGAACTGAATCCATTGTATACAGCCTTCACAGTGTAGCAGAAAGTATTTCCTTCAGGAACGTCAAGATCGTTGTAAGTTGTATCAGTTTGAGGTGCAGCATTAAGCAATACACCATCACGATAAACATTATAACCAACAACACCAGCACGAACGAGATCACTCAGGTCGATTTTGGTGCTGGTAGCAATGTTATTGGTAATAACACTACGATTAGCAGCACTGATAGAAGCAGGAGCAACGGTAGCAGATGAAGGTGTGAAAGCAGACAATGATCCATAAACAACACCCTTAGCTGATTTACCAACGAGGGCATGAGCACGAACACCGAATACACCACCATTGTAACCCATATTTGAGAGTTTATCCCAAGCAGAGCCATCAAAATACCATTCAGGATCTGAGCCGGCATTAGGACCGTCTTCGTCCATACCAAAGTAATTGGTTGCAGCAGCAGTCATATTCCAATGAACCATAGCAAAGAAAGTACCACTGAAAGGAATATTGCTAAGTTCAACAGTAATAAAGTCATCAGCAGGACCTACGAAAGGATCGCTGGTACCAACCAAAACTTTGTTTTCATCATAAATATCAACCGTCATTTGATCGCTACCAGCACTTGCATTAGCCATGAAGTATAGATCAACAGAAGTAAGTACACCAGCATCGGTTGTTGCAAATTCATTACCAAACCATGAGCTGTAACCAGGATTAATTGACCAGCCGTTCTCGAATGAACCATCATCGAGTACATAATTGGCAACAGTTCCGGCACCACCTTCAACACAGATTGCAGAATTCCAGGTGAGTCCAAGGTTAAATCCATTCTGAACACCGGTAAGATTAGAAGCAGGAGGAAGAATAGGATAAACCTTAATATTGTCAACATACCAAGCAATAATATCGGCAGAATTGTCACCATGAGCAACAAAACGGATTTTTACAGCTTTTCCGAGTCCACCAGTAAGTTCGATACTCTTGGTTGCCCAATCGAATGAACCTTCATTCTTGTACTCACCAATTTTCTTCCATGTACCGTTGTAATATAGATCCACGGTCATGAATTCCTTGGAAGTTTGATTGCGGTCATCCAGTTTCAGATCGAAATCGAGCATGAGTTTTCCACAGGTGAAAATAGAGGCATTGATAGCAGGAGTAATCATAGCATAGCTGTAATCAGCTTCCGGCGAAGCCCAATTGAATTCAGCAGAAGGAACACCATTACCGATTGCATTACTGATTTTCCAATGTCCTTGTGAAGGCTCGAACGACCAACTGTTATATGAGAAGTTAGTGCTGTTCCATTCTTCAATGAAAGGAGCAGGAACACCATAATTAACATTAATACAGGCAGGGCCTTCTTCAAGTGATTCAGCTGTACCAGTCATACCAAACTGAGTAAGATCATAAACTGCGGTAACATCATAGCAGAAGTTACCTGGATTCAGATAAAGATCATAATACTCAAGTGTGTCTGCACCAACATAATCGATCAGCAAACCATCGCGATAGATATTGTAACCCATCACATCTGATGAACTGCCACCACCGCTTCCGCGGAGGACGAAAGGCATACCCTGAGCTCCAACGTCTGTAAGAGCTACCCAAGTCCCTGATTGATTCTGTATAGCATTACCTGTCTCTGTCTGTCCATTAATTGTAATAGCAGGAGCCCAGGGGCCACTTGAACCCGATCCGGTTAAAGTCCATTCAAACCAGTAAGTACCAGCAGCAAGAGCTAACCCGCCAATATTACAGGTTACTTTCATGATAGGACGATTTGTTGAACCACCGGGGCCATCATCGTTACGATAAGCGTTGGTCCATGAAGTGGCTGTCATAACATTGGTTGTCAAATCTCCCCAAATCACAGTTCCACCTGCCATAGGATCACCATTCCAAACACGTACCATCGCACCGGTAATAGTTGAGGTGGTAGTTGATCCGGTCTGATAAGTAAAGACATCAAGTTCATCGATTGTCCAGGCTGAAGGGACGATAACATCATCGGCAATACTGTTACCAGCGGTTTGCTGACAACCAGACCCATAAGACGTCATTCCTAATCCGCTCTGAAGAATACTTTCATCAGCACCACCAGAACCTGTTCCTGGGCTATTAACAAACGGACCATTATTGAACAATTCAGCATCGGTTGGATCGCTGTTAACAACAAATTGTGCTGATCCAATATAACCTGAAGCATTTGAAGAAACCTCAACGGAAGGTTGAGCAGTAACGACAGCAAGATTTGCGGTTGCATTCTCACTGAGTTTCTTTCCTGGCATCACAGGAGCAAGCCATGTGAGATATCCGGCATCCTGAATAGCAACAGCAGCGAGATCGCGCGGTGCAGGCAGGAAATGGGCAGTGAAGGTATAGCAATCTCTGTCTGATGTTCCACTTTCATATGCAGCATCTACACAGGCAGTATAGGTTCTGCCGTAGGTAATGATGTTGGCAGGAAGCAGGTAGGTAGTATCAACAGTAAAAGCAATCTGTACATCGTCAAGATATACATTGTATCCAAGCTTGTTTTTATCAGCACCGAGCTTAGCCAATACCATTACGTTATCAATATTCCAGTTGTTAATATCATTACTATTGACACCGTAAGCATTAAACCTGATTTTGAATGTATCCCAGGTGTAGGCACTCAGACTAATTGATTCGGATGTCCAGCTAATGCTACCACCCATGTTTGTGTAGTTTTTCAGGCGGTTCCAATTAGTACCATCCCAAATCTCAACAGCCATCTGGTTTTCATTGGTTGTAGCATAGTTATCAAGCATAATATCGTAGCGAAGCTCGAGTACAGGAGACCCAACACCAGTGATCTCAGGTGTAACAATCGACTGCGAATAGTTGCTGACGGCTGGGCTATAGTTGAAAACAGCGCTTGGTGCAGGTTGTCCGACACCGGTTGAAATACCCCAGTTAGCACCCTGAACAGTCCAACCCTGAGTTGCATAACTTCCACTGGTGAAATGATCTTCAAATAAGGCAACCATAGGCATTGGAGCATTCCATACGGCTTCAAGGGTACGGTCATCTACATAGAGGTTAAACGGTGCCCAACGGGTTTCACCTAACAATATATCGAAAGTTTTATCACTATTAATGTCAACATTAGCAGTATAAGCTTCATAACCAAATTTGTAAACTGTGATATCGTAGTTTCCTTTCCAAACATTATTAAATGTAACATGTCCGGAAGCTGGAGTAACAGCATGACGATTAGTATCTACTAATGTATTCTGGATATTAATATTAACACCCTCAGGAAGGGCACCAATTGAGGATAATGTGATATTGAAATTCACTAAAGCGGTCCAACCTTTACCTAAAGCATTAGAAAAAGTAGGTGCTGACCAACGGTCGCCAGTATATTTGGCTTTTACAGCCCAACGGTATGCACCATCAGGAAGTGAAGGCCAGCTATTATCAACCATACTTGTGGATGTGGGTGTGCCAACAGAAATCCATAAAGCCTGATTTGCTTCCTGGCCCTGATTAAGACGGAACACCTGGTAACCAATAAGTGCGTCAACATTATCGCCGTTATCTAATGGTGCATAAGTGGCTTCGCCTTCAACACCAGAGACCATTTTAACAGAACGCATGGGGATAGAGCCTCTGGAGATACGTGTCTTCTCAATCATCATACCAGCCGAAGCGCCAACGGCTAAGTCACCAGGTCCACCAGAACCAATAACTTTAGCACGGATCATGAAATCGTTATAACCAGCGGGTACCCAAGGACCACCTGCAGAAGCATATTTTGAATAGCTACGCATGCTAGGGTTAGTTTCGTCAATACCCAAAGGAGCACAGTTGGGGTGATTACCACCCTGGATCATACCAAGATAGAAATTCCCACTACTAATACTAATTCCTGCAGGGAATTCAAATTCTACCCAACCTGCATGAGTTGGGGTAACAGTGATAACACCAAGTTCTGTATTGGGATATCCCAAAGAACCATCATCATCATAGACAGCCATTTGGAAATCAGTAAGTGGATTTCCGCCAACGGGGAAGTTACCGTCACCAATAAATACTGAACCACCTGTAATCGTAACAGGATACTGATTGATAGGAGTAAACTTCAGGGCGTTAATGTTACCTTCAGTTGCCCAGGTTGTCATGTTTTCGTAAACACCATCATCATAAATAATCTCGTAACCGCTCTGGGGAAGACCCCAGGTAAGATTTACTGCTGTCTGGGAAGTGTTGAGGGTAGCGAGCACCACGCTGGGAGCTGCAGTATTTTCAAGAAGAGCAGCATTCTGAGTATTAGCACCAGCTACCAGAGTAATGTTGGCCAAAAAGCTTTCAAAACCTTCTTTTTCAACAACCATAGAAGCAGGGCCACCAAGAAGGCTCAAATTGTATGAACCACTCAGGTTTGAATAGGTAAGGCTATCACCAACCATAACCTTGGCACCTAAAATGGGTAATCCGGTTGCAGCATTAGTAATAACACCAGTCAAGTTAGCAGCGATTGAGCTGGTTGCAGTCACAACTACATTATCCAAATTACAATTGTTTCCATAAGCAGAAGAGAACAAAAAGGCTATGTAAAGATTAGCCTGATTGTTGGCACCAGTCGGTAGTGTTACTGATTTGTCTTTCCATCCTTCAACTGTATTGTAGCGCAGGAAATCACCGGCACTGGTCCAAGTTGTCCCATCAGTTGACCACTGAAGAGTTACTTTGTCAGCGTTTGAAGGATAACCAGCATCTTCGTACCAACTGAAATTAACAACTACGTTTAAATAATCAACGGTTGAAAATCCAGCAGTTCTTTTCAGCCTGTTTGAATTTGCAGAATTCGCACTGAAAGAATTAAATTTCACAAAGTAACTACCATTTGCTGCGGTAGAAATTGTGGGATAGGTAGAGCTTGTAACGAAAGTCAGGGTACCTGAGGTACCTGTAACAGCTTCTGTTGCCCAATTGGCGGGAACAGAACCTCCGTTTTCAAAACTCTCGGTCAACAACTGAGCGTTGACCGACGTTGCTGACAAGAAGCCAAGTGTTAACAAGGCTACCATTGTCCGCAATGTTTGGGTAATGAATCGCATAGACATTGTGTTAGGTTAATAAAGTTAGTTTATAAAAGGGATAAAAATCTTTCTGAATAAAAAAAAGGCACAAACCCAACTTCAGGGAGTACCAGAAACAAATCACCGGAGCGTATTTACCATTGAAATACGACCCCTACACTGGGAATTCAGAAGAAAATGAATGGAGTTGCTGCTGTATGCAAACTCTAAAATAGAGGCAGTAAGAAACCTCCACAAAAGTAAATGCAATAATACTTCGCCCTCTGTCTGTCGCTGTAGTCCCAATTTTACAGCAACAAACGCTTTCAATGCGTTCATCTTCCTCATAGACTTAGACAATAGATTCGAAAAAACAAATCAGTTCGCAAAGATAATTTTTTTCCTATAATCTGTCAAATATTTAATAATTCAACCAGATCAGGCAGAAAAACCGGAATTCTCTTTTAAAGAACTGCTTTCATTAACAACATTTCTGCCCTGAGACATTAATGTAGTTGGCTAATCAGACTCTCGTTTGGATTAAAGGTTGCCTGAGATCAAGAAAAAATAAGCATAAAATTTAAACAATCTTTCAACCTATTGATTCAGTGACGATTTTCAATAACAAAAAAAAGAGGCCTCCCTTTTCGGGGAGGCTTCTTTTACTAACCGGCATTTTGCCCGGCATTATTCACTATCGGCGACTACCGGGTAATAGTCACACGCTCAAGACTGGCACTGCCATCCTGTGCATAGAACTTCACAAAGTAAACTCCTGATTCAAGATCGCTTACATTCAAAGTGTAGGTACCCTGACCTGCCACATCCTGTTTGCGTACTACCTGACCAAGGTAATTAACCAATTCAATTCTGCGAATGTCAATACCTGATTTAACTGTCAACTGATCTGTTGCAGGATTCGGGTAAATCGTAATACCAATCGAGTTGGCATTGGTAATACCCACAAAATCAGAGCACCATTCATTCGAAGCGGCTGACTCCATGGTACCAGTGTAGCTTTCATAGACAGCTTTCACTTCATAGCAATAGATAGCTCCTGCTTCGAGGTCCGTGTCCTGATAAGTTGTATCAGTCAATGGAACGTCATTAACAAGAACACCATCACGGTATAAATTATATCCAAGGACTCCTCCACGGGTAAAGTCACTTAAATCTATCTTATTGCTGCGGGCTACATTATTTGTAACGACACTGCGATTAGCAGATGCAAGTGATGCCGGAGCAAGGGTAGTGTGAGCAGGTGTAAAGTCAGAGAGTTGACCATATACCACATCTTTACCACCATCACCAACCATGGCATGTGCACGGATTCCGAATACACCACCATTGTAACCCATGTTCGAGAATTTATCCCATGTGGATCCATCAAAGTACCACTCCGGATCAGAAGCAGCATTAGGTCCGTCTTCGTCCAAACCAAGGTAATTGGTTGCACTGGCGTTCAAATCCCAATGAACCATAGCATAGAAAGTACCATTGAAAGGAATATTGTTAAGCTCTACAGTAACAAAGGCATCCGCAGCAGTAGAAAAAGGATCACTTGTTCCTACTACAACCTGATTCTCGTCGAAAATGTCAATGGTAAGCTGCTCATTACCTGCAGAACTATTGGTCATGAAATAAATATCAACTGAGGTTAGCATACCGGCATCCGTTGTAGCAAACTCATTACCTATCCACGAACTATAGCCGGGGTTAATTGCCCAACCATTCTCGAAAGAACCATCATCAAGAATGTAATTAGCAGCTACTCCGCCACCACTCTCAACACAAATAGCACTATTCCAGATCAGGTCAATGGTCAAATTATCCTCATTGCCGGTAAGATCTGTAGCAGGAGGAAGAACAGGATAAACACTGATGTTATCAACATACCAGGCGATGATGTCGGAGGTGTTGTCACCATGGGCAACAAAACGTACTTTAACAGCTTTACCGATTCCATTGGTAAGTTCGAAACTCTTGGCTTGCCAGTCAAATGAGCCTTCGTTCTTAAACTCGGCAATTTTCTTCCACATACCATTGTAATAAAGGTCAACTGTTAACATTTCACCAGCAGTTAGGTTGCGGTCTTCGAGTTTCAGATCGAAATCGAGCATCAGTTTTCCGCAGGTGAAAATTGAAGCATTGAGTGCAGGTGTGACCAATGCATAGCTGTAATCGGTTTCAGGGGCTGCCCAGTTGAACTCGGCGGCAGGAACGCCGTTACCTGTTGAATTGCTGATTCTCCAATGTCCCTGGTTCGGCTCGAAAGACCAGTTGTTATAACTGAAGTTCGTGCTGTTCCATTCTTCTATCCATGGAATAGGTGCACCATACTGAATATTCACACAGGCCGGGCCTTCTTCCAGTGATTCATCTGTAGTTCCGACCGGGAATCCGTATGGCTCAAGATCGTAAACTGCTGTTACTGTATAGCAATATTCTGAAGGGTTCAGATACAGATCGTAGTATTCAGTCGTAGGAGCCTCTACATAAGCGACCAGCATTCCATCACGGTAAACATTATAGCCCAGACAATCGGCTGCTGCTCCTCCCCCGCTTCCGCGGAGTACAAATGGCATACCCTGAGGTCCAACGTCAGTCAGAGCTACCCATGTCCCAGACTGATTCTGGAGGGCATTACCTGTTGTTGTCTGACCGTTGATCGTAATTGCAGGGGCCCAGGGGCCGCTCGATCCTGAACCTGTCAGTGTCCACTCAAACCAATAGGTACCAGGTGCAAGAGATAATCCACCTATATTACAGGTTACCTTCATGATTGGACGGTTTGTTGATCCGCCGGGACCATCATCATTTCGATATGCATTAGTCCATGAAGTGGCTGTCATGATATTGGTTGTCAAATCTCCCCAAATCACAGTCCCGCCTGCTGTAGGATCACCATTCCATACACGTACCATTGCTCCAGTGATCGTGGAAGTTGTCGTTGATCCGGTCTGATAGGTAAACACATCCAACTCATCAACTGTCCAGGCAGATGGCACTACTACATCGTCAGCGATGCTGTTGCCTGCTGTTTGCTGACAGCCTGATCCGTAAGTAGTCATTCCAAGACCTCCCTGAAGAATACTTTCATCTGCTCCTCCTGCTCCGGTGCCCGGACTATTTACAAATGGTCCGTTATTGAAGAGTTCGGCATCTGTTGGTCCCGGGATATAAGTCAAATTCACATCGCCAATATACGCGGAGCCTTCTGTAGACTGCTCGGATGACGGCTGAGATATTAGTACCGGCAAATTGCCAGCGGCATTAGCTGCCAACTTCTTACCGGGAACTACCGGTGCCAGCCACTCAAGATACGCTGCATCCTGAATCGCTAAACCTGTCAGGTCTACTGGAGGTGGCAGGAAGTGGGCCGTAAATACGTAGCAATCCCTGTCAGATGTTCCGCTTTCATATACGGCATCGACACAGGCAGTATAAGTTCGGCCGTAAGTGATTACACTTGCGGGCAGCAGATAAGTGGTATCGACGGTGTAGGCGATCTGGATGTCATCAAGATACACATCATAGCCAAGAAGGCTCTTGTCGCCAAGGGTGGCAGCTACTACTACATTGTCGATGTTCCAGTTATTGATATCATAGCTGTCAACACCATAAGCCTGGAACCTGATCTTGAAGGTTTCCCAGGTGTAGGCAGTAATATTCAGGCTTTCTGAATCCCAATCGAAACTTCCGTTCAGACTAGTGTAGTTCTTCAAGCGGTTCCAGTTGGCGCCGTCCCAAATTTCCACTGCCATCTGGTTCTCATTTGTAGTTCCATAGTTATCCAGATAGATATCATACTTAAGCAGCAAACCAGGTGAGCCAACACCTACGATGTCAGGAGTAGTAATGGTCTGGGAGTAGTTGGTTACCTGAGGACTCCAGTTAAAAAGAGCACTTGGTGCCGGTGCACCAATACTTGTCGAAATGCCCCAGTTGGTTCCGGATACGGTCCAGCCGTTAGTGGTATAACTACCAGTTGTGAAGTGTTCTTCAAACAAAGCGAACTGGGGGTTTGGAGCATTCCAGACAGCTACCAGTGTACGATCATCTACATACAGGTTATAAGGAGCCCACTGAACTTCCTGCAACAGGTAGTTGAACACATGCGTATTGTTCGTAATGTCGATATTCTCAGTAATGGTGGTATAACCAAACTTCATGATTGTAAGGTCATAGTTGCCTTTCCAGACTTTCGGAAAGTTAACGGTACCGGTGGCAGGAGTCAATCCACTGTATACAGTATCGCTTAAGAGGGTATTAACCATTGTAATACTTACGCCGTTAGGTATTCCGGTTGCGGAGGTCAGCGTAATATTGAAGGTCACATTCGATTCCCAGCCTTTACCAAGTACGTTCGAGAATGTGGGTTCTGACCAGCGGTCACCAGTATATTTGGCTTTTACAGCCCAACGATAAGCACCATTTGCCAGAGCAGCCCAACCATTGTCAACAATACTTGTGGCTGTCGGGGTGCCAAGCGAGATCCAAAGGGCTTCATTGCCTTCCTGACCCTGCTGCAAACGCCATACCTGATAGCCTAGTAATGCATCGGTAGCATCGGTGTTATCACCAGCCATTGGCATATACAGGGGGTCTCCCTGTGCGCCACCGGCGATACGGGGCTGATGCAGCGACAAACTTGCACGATGCTGACGCACTTTCTCAATCATCACAGGAGCTGCCGCATTGGTTGACAGATCAAGAGGTCCGCCTGAACCAAATACTTCGGCACGAATCATGAAATCGTTGTAACCGGCAGGCACCCATGGGCCGGCTGCACTTTCGTATTTCGAATAGCTTACCATGCTCGGGTTGGTTTCATCTACGGCAATAGGTGCGCAGTTCGGGTAGTTCCCGCCCTGTATCATACCAATGTAGAAGTTACCACTGGTGATAGTTATACCGGCAGGGAATTCATAATGAATCCAGCCATAATGGTCAGGGGTCACTTCAACGCGGCCCAGCTCGGTATTCGGATAACCCAAAGCACCATCATCATCATACACAGCCATTTCAAAAGCTGTCAGACCGTTACCGGCAGGATAAGTACCGTCGCCGATGTTCACAGTACCACCTGTTATAGTCACAGGATACTGAGCAATGGGTACAAATTTAACAGCATTGATGTTGCCGGCAGTAGCCCATGAAACCAGATTTTCATATACACCGTCGTCGTAAGCGATTACATAGCCGCTCATTGGCTTACCCCAGGTAACGTTAACCGCGGTAGCACCAGTGTTCAGGGCTGCAAGCACCGAACTTGGGGCAGCAGTATTTTCTGAAAGAGTTATATCCAAAACATTAGGACCAGCAACCAGTGCCAGAGGCACACTGTTATTGTCAAAACCTAACTTCGATGCTTCTACGATCACATCACCACCTGTACAGGTTAAGGAATATGATCCATCGAGAAGGGTATAGGTCATTGAATCACCAACCCTTACCAGTGCACTAAAAACAGGTAAACCAGAAGCTGCATTGGTAACAGTACCTGAAAGGGTAGAGCTTACCAACGGGGTGATGGTGAATTTCATATTGGGTCTGCTGGCTGCTGTAGCGCCACCGGTCATGGAACAACCGGTCTGACCATCATTATTCCGATAATAAGCTAAACCAGAAACAGTTGAACCATAAACATAGGAATAGGCAGTGTATGCCGTGTTGTCATAGCAAACTTCAACCAACAGGTTGTCAGAGCCATTCCAGAGGAAAGGAATCTGAAAATCCTTATTATTCCATCCTGTAGCGGTGATCAGCTCAGTTCCGCTGTACACAGTGGTCCAGCCAGAAGTAACGAAACTACTCAGCGTAGATCCGGCATAGTTCTGCATCTTGATCTCAAACCCGTACATCGTCTGCAATTGTAGGTTCACCTGTGAGACATTGAACTGAAGATTCGCGATAATCCCGGCAAATCCTCCGGCAGCTTCTATCTCAGCTTTAGTCATTAAAAGCTGGGTACGGCCATCATGCCAATAAGTAGTGTAAGGATATGTACAAGCATTAGTCCCCGTCCCTATTGTTACTGTAACCGGAGCAGCAGGACCAGCGACATTATACCATACACGGAGATTACTGTATGCGTTGCTTGCAGCATCATAAACTGGAGGTGTTTCGCTGTCGGCATAGCCATACACAGTCCGAACACCTGCAGCGGGATCTGTTTTGTAGTTCCTGTAATAGGTACTTGCATATCCACCAAGATCACCCCATACAATCTCAACAATCAGATTACTGGTTCCATCATAATCAAAATCAGTAATATCAATCTCGTTCCAGCCAGTGGCTGTAGCAGGAGTGAAAGACGAGGCTGAAAAAACAGTGACAGCACCGGTCATATCGGTGTAAGCTCCGGCTACCAAATTGGTAAGGGAGGTAGTTTTAAACCTTACAGTGAAGTTGTTTAAAGCAGCATTTGAAGTTGCGATACGTTCAAAATTATGTGCAATCTTCGTAAGTACTGCAGGACCCCCTGTATTGAGTTCACTGGCCAAATACAAAGTCTGGGTTTTGTTGTTCTCCCAATAATTTCCAAAAGGCCAATAGTTTGTGCCGCTCGCGGTGCCTAAGGTTCCAGTTCCGATCTCAACCATTGTCTGGGAGAAAAGTGGACTGGCAAACGTAGCCAAAACCAGCAGAAAGAAAAATCTGTGAAGTTTTCTCATGTGTAAAAAAAGCTAAGAATGTAAATTTATTAAACTAAATAATAATTAGAATGGGAAAGTACAGTTGCCTTGAGCGCCTGTTTGGAAGTTCAAATCAAAGAAACCGGGCTGAATGTGCGAGGGGTTGATCACATACGAGCCTTGCAGCCTGAAATAATTCACCCCGGAAGCAGAAGCAACCGGGTCATATACTGACTCTGAGGAGCCTAACTGAGATTTCGTAACGATTTGAGTAAGGGAGAATGAGAGATAGCATTCCCTAAGGCATTTAGTAAATACCATTGGATGAGTAGATTGCCAAACGAATGTTGTGTTCATACCTAAAGAAAAAATTAGGTTTAGAGCACTAGTAGACCACTTTTGATCCGTTAAGACCAAATTTGGACTAACTAATTGTTTATCTATAATTAATAACCTGTTCTTACTGAGAGTAATGCAAAAATGCACCCGAAAGACTCGGTGCTTAAGCTATGGTTGCCTGAAAAAAGTCAAAAATCTTTAGAAAAAAATCCACTTTATACATGCGGCTGCAAAAATACGCATTTGATCTTTCCACACAACTAAATTTCACATCACTTCAATCAAGAATCCGATTAAACCAATTTTCAGGGAAAAGGTTTCATCGTAATGGCGGCAGAGAAAAGAACAATACATGGCTGACGACTCGGACATATCTCTTACTTAACTGGTGGTTGGCATTTTTCTTTAGAATAGTCATCTTAAAAAATTCATTCCAAACTCACTGCATTTCAACTGAAAAGATAATTTTAAAATGGACGCTTGTGCCTATTTGGCCTATCGTTGGTCTCGCTATAACGAGATTATCAGTCTGTTGAAAATATATTGTCCGGCTACTTAGCCATTGTTGAACAGTTATTAAACACTTTTGAAAAAATCAGAATGAAGTCGCAATTTTATGAACAGATTGAATATAAGTTCCTGCCATAGAGGTTGAAGAAAAAGAGAGACAAAATGATGATATAAATCACCTAATCACTGGCTAACTGTTACTTAACATCATTAAGTCACAATAAATAACAGAATTTATATATAAAGAGTGTTTCATAAACGAGTTAAAAAATCATTGAACTGTGTTTAACATTAACTATGGATATTGCCATGCACGGCAGCTTAGATTTTTAACCTTTAAGAACTCCACTTCAATCATATCCAAAGTTAAAGAGAAATCAATATGGGAATTTCGAAAGCCAAGCTATCACAAACAACTAATATGCTCATAATGAATCGGCTAATTTTAAAGAACTCAGGGGTAGGATCCATCATTATATCATTATAAATGATACTCTCATTTCTTTCATTTCTATAAGGCAGCAAACCAACTTCTTCAGCAGATTATCGGATAATCCATAAGAACATATACAGCCGTGCAAAAGGTGGGGGCTTTTGGCACCTGCTTTCTTTTCACTTGAAGAGAAAAAAATATAGCATGTTAACTATCAGTACCATACCGATAATTCGGAGCGTATTCACGGAAAAGCTAGATATCAATCTCACAAAATGAGAAATAAGATACTACAACGATCAACGCTTTTTTGGGCAAAAAAATCATGGCAGGTGTTTTTGACTTGAGAATATGACTATGGTCTTCTTGTCCCTTATACATTACCATAGTAAACAGAAAAAAGTGCACCAAATGGTAAATCGTTCATGGCTTGCCAGAGCAACCAGCATGGTAGAAATACGTATGCTATAAGTTCAGTATGAGTTTTGCATGTTGAGTGGGAAATAGTCTTCCGGAACACGTACCAACAAGGCAGCCCAGAAGGCTATTGATAATATGCTATCTGATAAAACAACAAAGCAGCGCATAATAGTAGTTTTATGAATTCAAGAATTGTTTTCAAAAAAAGTAGTTATTGATGTTGATGATACAGAAAAAGTTTGTACTTTTGCGGTTCCAAAAAAATGGGTGAACGTAAACATAAATTATATGTACGCGATAGTTGATATAGCTGGCCAACAGTTCAAAGTTGAAAAGAATAAGGCCATTTTTGTTCATCGCTTAGATAGCGAAGAAGGCTCAGCAATTGAGTTTAACAAGGTATTGCTGATTGATAATGATGGCCAGATCAATATTGGAGTTCCCATCATTGAAGGTGCTGCCATTTCAGCAAAAGTTATCAGCCATGTAAAGGGTGATAAGGTTAGGGTATTCAAAAAGAAGAGGAGAAAAGGATACCAGAAGTTGAGCGGCCATCGTCAGCAGTTTTCACAGATTATGGTAGAAGACATCCGCTTCTAATTGTTTAACCGCTAAAATCCACATACAATGGCTCATAAAAAAGGTGCAGGTAGTTCATCCAACGGTCGGGAATCACACAGCAAACGCCTTGGAGTAAAAATTTATGGCGGACAGTTTGCCAAAGCCGGCAACATCATCATCCGTCAACGCGGTACTGTTCATCATCCTGGTGATAATGTAGGTCTGGGAAAAGACCATACCATTTTCGCGCTAACAGATGGTCTGGTAGTTTTCAAAAAACGCCATGATAATAAGTCTTTTGTATCGGTAAGCCCGATTCAGCAGGAAGAGACCGCCGTCAACTAACGCTTCCCCGAAAGCAGTTTACTCCTGTCCTATTGCGGGCAGGAGTTTTTTTGTTTACACCCATTTCATAGCATTGAGCCCCATTTTCTTAAATTTGCAAAAAATATTTACCAATGATTCCTATATCGACCATCCGGGAAAATCCGGAAAAAGTCATCAACCGTCTTACAATCAAAAACATAGACGCCAAAAGCGCAATCCTTCAGATTATTGCGCTTGACGACGTGCGTAAAGAGACACAGCGAAACATGGATGACCTGCTGGCTCAAACCAACAATCTCGCCAAAGAAATAGGCATCCTCTTCAAATCAGGAAAAAAAGAAGAAGCAGATGCGCTGAAACAAAAAAATACCGACTTGAAAGAACAGGCTAAAGCCTTGGAGCAAAAACTTGAAGAAACTCAAACCAAACTTCAATCGGTACTGGTTCAACTGCCTAACCTCCCGCATGAATCGGTTCCATCAGGAAAATCAGCTGCTGATAATATCATAGTGAAGCAAGCAGGTGAAATGCCGGTTTTACAACCCGATGCCATGCCCCACTGGGACATTGCTACCAAATTCGATCTGATCAGTTTTGATATGGGCAGTAAAGTAACAGGAGCCGGATTTCCGTTTTATAAAGGACAAGGTGCCCGGCTTCAACGTGCACTCATTAACTTCTTTCTCGACGAGGCCATCGCGGCCGGATATCATGAGATCCAGCCCCCGCTGCTGATTAACGAAGATTCGGGTTATGGAACCGGACAGCTGCCCGACAAAGAAGGCCAGATGTATCATATAGGAATCGACAACCTGTATCTCATCCCCACTGCAGAAGTACCTGTAACAAATCTATACAGAAATCTGATTCTTCAGAAATCAGATCTGCCAATCAAAAACGTAGCTTATTCAAATTGTTTCAGACGTGAAGCCGGCAGTTATGGTAAGGATGTACGTGGTTTAAACAGGTTGCATCAATTTGATAAGGTAGAAATTGTTCAGATCGCCAATCCATCTGATTCGTATGCAATATTGGATACTATGATTGAACATGTGGCAGGTTTACTGGCCAAACTTGAGCTCCCCTACAGAATTTTGAGACTCTGTGGAGGCGACATGAGTTTTACCTCCGCGCTCACATTCGACTTTGAAGTATGGTCAGCTGCACAAGAACGTTGGCTTGAAGTGAGTTCGGTCTCAAATTTCGAGAACTTTCAGGCCAACAGGATGAAACTTCGCTTTAAGGATGATTCAGGCAAAACACAGTTGGCGCACACATTAAATGGCAGTGCACTTGCGCTTCCGCGAATCGTAGCGGCTTTACTCGAAAACAATCAACAGGGCGACCAAGTTAGGATTCCGCATGCACTGAGAGCCTATACAGGCTATGATTACATCTCCTTACCTAAAGTTTAATGAAGCGATTCAGGCATCTCCGGCAACTCGCGATCTGGATTTTCATCATCATGATGAGCCTGTTGCGGTTTGCCTGTTTTGCCCAGAACACACCACCACAGCCAGCCAGCAGCCAATCGGAAGAGAGGCTGGCTTTACAGTATTTTCAGCAACGTGATTTCGAAAAATCGGTCGATATTCTGAAAAGGCTCTACAAAGATCAAAAAAAGCCGTACCTCTACTCCTACTATTTCATTGCGCTTACTGAACTAAAAAAATATGACGAGGCTGAAAACATTGCCCGGCAAATGCAGAAACAATATCCCGGCCAGGTAACATGGGAGGTTGACGAAGCCTATGCTGAGTATTTGGCCGGGGACATTAAGAAAGCAGAACGCCATTTTAATTCGCTTATTAAAAAGTCACTTACCAGTCAGCAATCAATTATCCAAACTGCCAACGCCTTTCGGTCAAGGAATCTGACAAATCAGGCACTCGCCACCTATGAACAGGGGAGAGAACATCTGAACGATCCCAATGCCTTCTTGTCCGATATTGCCTCGATATATGAAATTGCAGGTGATTTCAGAAATGCGGCAGATACTTATATCAAACTGTTACTCGTTAACAAACAGTCGCTTGAAAACATCAAAGGAAGGCTTCAGTTCAGTATGGTACAGGATATTGACGATGAACGCGCCACGTATTTGAGACAAAGGCTTTTGAGCACTATTCAGAAGAATAGTGATAATCGCGAACTGGCAGAACTTCTACTCTGGTTTAGCCTTCAACAAAAAGATTTTACAACTGCATTGACACAAGCCTGTGCACTAAATGCACGCTTTGGAACAGATGGACAGGAGATTCTTCAACTGGCAAAAATCAGTTGGGGGAATGGCGATGAAACTACAGCCCTGAATGCACTTAACTATCTCGTCAAAAGATACTCAAATTCGATGATTGGGCAGGATGCCAACCTTCTTCGTACCGACATACAATACAATCAATTTGTAAATAAAGCAACAGTCGGTAATGAGGAAAAAAAAACCTTGGAAGCTGATTTACGCAATAGCCTAATGGTTAACAACGAACGATATGCTGTTTTGCGTTTGTCACGATATCTCGCTCATCTGCTTGCGTTTTACTTTGATCGAACCGATGAGGCCATCATCATATTGGATACGCTTGTTGCCCGGGTCCCGAACGCAAGTCATGAAAAACTCGAACTTGCCGACATCTATCTGTACACCGGAAAGGTTTGGGATGCCAACCTGCTATACGCCCAGGTTGATAAAGAAATGCGCGAAGAGGAGCTGGGGCAGGAAGCACGGTTCTGCCAGGCAAAACTTTCTTTTTATATCGGGGAGTTTGAATGGGCAAAGACTCAACTCGATGTACTCAAATCTGCTACTTCGCGACTAATTGCCAATGATGCCATGGAGCTTTCCCTCCTGATCAATGACAATATAGATCCCGACAGTACATATTCAACACTTAAGCTATATGCACGTGCCGAGATGCTCGCCTACCGTAAAAAATTCAATCAATCGCTGGCACTACTTGACACCATTGCCGGAGGACTGCCCGGACATCCTATTCTTGATGAGATTCTCTTGAAAAAGGCAAGTATTTATGAAGAATTGGGGGCCTTCAAAACTGCGGATTCGCTCTATAACCAATTATATCGTTTCTATCCTGATGGTATTTGGGCCGATAAAGCGCTTTTAACCCGGGCGCGTCTCCTTGACCACAAGATGAACAACCCAACTGCCGCATTATCAGTATACGAAACCCTGATTACGCGTTTTGGAGGCAGCTTCTATGCCGATGAAGCCAGAAGACGTTATCGCGAAATTAATACTGTAAAACCTGCCATAAACTAATTTATGAGCGAAGTAAGAGCAAAAAAACATCTGGGGCAGCACTTCCTGATCGATCCAAATACGGCCCGTAAAATTGCTTCTACCCTCTCCAATCAAGCTGTCCGGGTGATTGAAATAGGTCCGGGCACAGGCATGCTTACCAGGTTTCTGCTCGAACGTAATTTCAACCGGTTGGTGCTGGTTGAAATTGATAGCGAATCGGTTATTTATCTCAAGACGCACTTTCAGTTTCAGGAACAGGACCTGATTGAAGGTGACTTTTTAAAAATGGATTTGTCAGCCCTTATGGAAGGCGAATTTACTGTTACAGGAAATTTCCCATACAACATCTCTTCCCAGATACTCTTTAAAGTGCTTGATTTCATGCACATAGTTTCAGAATTATCAGGAATGTTTCAAAAAGAAGTGGCTGAAAGGATTGTAGCCCGTCATGGCAACAAGACTTATGGGATTCTCAGCGTATTAATCCAGATTTATTACGAGCCCGAATACCTTTTCACTGTGAACGAAACCGTATTCAATCCACCTCCAAAAGTAAAGTCAGCTGTTATTCGTCTGACAAGAAAAGCATTTCTCCCCGAGAACCTTAACAAGGAGCTTCTCTTCAAGGTTGTAAAAACAGCCTTCAACCAACGAAGAAAAACACTTCGTAACGCGCTCTCAGGCCTTTGCAACCTTCAGGAAACCCCACTTGATAAATGGGCCTCAAAAAGGGCAGAGCAACTGAGCCCCGCTGAATTTGTAGAATTGACTAAAGAAATAGAAAACAAACTGACCCAGCGGTCAAATACATCGTTAGAATAGAAACACCTCCAACAATGGGCAAACAAGCGCAATCAAAAAACACCAGAATGGTACCAGCCACCTTTTTCTCGAGGGTTGAACGTTATATTCCTTTGCTGATTATCCTGCTGGCCTTCATTTTTTATGGGAATACCCTAAAAAATGGTTATTCGCTTGATGATGAACTCAACACCCACATAAATCCACAGGTGGCCGGAGGAATCAAAGCCATCCCAGATATTCTGACTTCGATGTATTATCAGGAAGAAGGCAATATTGGGAAACTCAGTTTCGGTTACCGGCCGTTGACTAAAATTACTTTTGCCATCGAAGCAAGCTTATTTGGTAATAACCCTAAGCGTTTACTGAAAGTAAGTCATTTTATGAACGTATTGCTTTATGCCCTTACCATACTTATTTTGCTGAGCGTTTTGAAAAAACTTTTCAAAGCCTGGCATCCGGCTTTTCCGTTAATGATATCACTTCTTTTTTTAGCGCATCCTCTTCACACAGAAGTAGTAGCCAGTCTCAAAAACAGGGAAGAAATCCTTAGCCTTATGGGAGGATTGGGAGCGCTCTACTTCCTACTTCGATATACCGAAACAAATCACTGGAAATACTTAGTGTTCAGCGTATTGACTTTCATCGCAGGATATTTGTCAAAGTCTTCAATTCTTACATTTCTGATCATCTATCCTCTTTCTCTCTACTTCTTTACTGACATTAAGCACAGAAAACTTTTAATTGTCACAGCAATCTTTTTAGTAGTCCTTCTGGCCTCACAGATATTACCCCGTCTATGGCTTCCTGACCAGATCAGGCCAACTGAATTAGTAGAGAATCCTTTATTCATGGATCACTCTCTTTCACACCGGATTGGCACCGGTATGGTAGTATTGCTTCATTACCTGGTTCAAATGATTCTCAATCCTGCCGATATGGCCTTCTACTATGGGTTCGATATGTTTCCGGTGGTAGGTATTACCAATGTCACAGCGATCATGTCGTTACTTATACACATTGGCCTGTTTTGTGTTGCGGTGTGGCAATGGAACAAGCAGAAGGTCATTTCTTATGCAATACTTTTCTATCTTGTCACCATCTCGATGTATTCTAATATAATCGTCCCAGTAGTAGGAATAGCGGCTGAAAGGTTTCTGTTTATTCCATCAATTGGCTTTTGTATAGCACTGGCTTTGGGTATTATGAGAATTAGCCGCACGCGGAAAGAAAACTGGATGAGGTTTAAACCAGATTCGCTTTACGCATCAACACTCATGATCCTCATCATGGTAATTTACGCCGGAATCACCATTAACCGCAATGCGGACTGGCAAGACCTTCCAACCCTATATAAAGCCGATATTCCTAAACTGGAACGTTCGGTAAAGGCCAACACTCAATATGCCGGCAATATTCTTTATACAATATTCAATGGCCAACCTCCTAAAGAACCGACACGGGAGGATGTGCGTACAATGCTGTTACATTTCAATCGCGCGCTGAAAGTTCAACCCGACTATTACGACGCATTAAACAGCAAAGGGAGCATATATTCAACACTCTTGGGAGAACAGGACGAGGCTATCAGGCTATTCCTTCTTGCTACAAAGTCAAAGCCCAAGATTACAGCTGCCTGGATCAATCTTGGATATTCCTATATTGAAAAAGGCAACTATAATAAGGCCATCGAAGCCTATGAAAGAGTGCTTGAGCTAGATCCAAAAAGGATGAAAGCCATCTTCAAACTTGCTGAAGTATATCAAAAGAAAGGGGAGATTTCAGAAGCTATAGCCCTAAACGAGAGAGCGATGCAAATGGATACAGCTTCCGAGTTACCTTATATAAATATTGGCAATTACTTTTTGCTGGCGCATGACACCGCCATGGCTGTTACCTGGTGGCAGAAGGCTGTAGAAAAACAACCACTAGAGCAACTTAGCCGAAACCTCAGCCTCCACTTTCAGCGTATAGGTAATCAGGAAAAAGCAGAATACTACAGACGAAAAGCAGATGAAGCCAAAGGGGTTGTCATAATCCATAAATAGATGATTTCACAATTAAAGCACAAGATTGAGTTTAAAAGCCAGGGGGCAACAATGCTCTTTCTGATTCTGCTGGTTGTTGCGGGTATGTTATTCAGCCTTTTACTGGGCTACCTTACCGGTATTCTAATATGGGGTACATCAACTGTGCAAGCTGCAACGAACAGCGGAGGAGCGATTACAACCCCCGAAACTATAGGATTTATGAAAACACTGCAGATGATCAATCATGCAGGGACATTTCTCCTTCCAGCATTAATTTTTCGCTGGTTTATCAGCCATCCGCCGGACTGGCAAGTCCAGGTTCCTGATAATAATATTATTTCCTGGATTATTCTTATTACCGCGATAAATTTCTCAATCAGCCCATTCATTTCATGGATACAGGAGCTAAACCTGATGATGCAGCTTCCCGAATCTTTAGCCGGACTCGAGCAATGGATGAAAGAGTTAGAAATGCGGGCAACCTCGCTTACCGAGTCCTTCATTACTTATACAACAATTGCTGGCTTTCTAGCTAACCTGCTTATTTTAGCAATACTTCCAGCCTTAGGAGAAGAATTGATATTCCGCGGTATCCTGCAACCCGGTTTGACGTCAATATTAAGAAACAGACATCTGGCAATTGTGGTCACAGCCCTACTATTCAGCGCGATGCACATGCAGTTCTACGGGTTTCTCCCTCGGTTTCTGTTAGGGCTTCTTTTTGGTTACTTCTTCCTGTGGACAAAAAATATCTGGACTGCCATCTGGGCACACTTTTTAAACAATGCGACTGCAGTAATCATGGCATTTCTGGCTGACAGAAAGATTACCTCAATTGATTATGAAAAATTTGGCCAGACATCGGGTACTTTTGTGGTTATAGCATCAGCATTCTCTCTTCTGCTAGTTTTCCTGCTATATAAATCTGCGCGAACCTTCCGACCGAAAAATTTATCTGAGAAAACCTCGGTTTAATATAACTATTATCACTCTTGTTAAATTGATATGACCGAAGATTTTAACAGAAACCTATCGAAAAATCAATCATTTTTAAAGATCAGCAACTCATTCATCAATTCCACAGAACTGCTTGCGGCAAGATCACCCTTCAGATTCAATATTTGCACTAAAACCTACCTAACAAAACAACTCAAATGTCATTTTAAGAAATGTGAAACAATCAAGGTATCCTATTATGAAAACCAAAAGCCAGATAGTCTTACGACATATCCGGCTTAGGTAATGTATGATCTTCCGTTAGAGGCTTGCTTTCGAAACCTTTTTACGGGTAGAATAGTTTATCTTAAAGGCACCACATTCTCTGAGTTCCTGTTTGATATCATTAACCAGCCCCATGCGTACAGTTTCGTCAACTTTCAAAGAGGTTGTTAACATCTTACGATCGACCTCATCACGCGCTTCGCGTTCTTGGTTAACAAATTCCTGAATGTCAGCAATAGAAGCGAAGTGGTCGTTGAGTTGTATGCGCGATTCAGTACCGTATTGAGCACGAATAGGAGCTCCAACATAGATATAACTAACCAGAGATTTCTTCTCTAACTTCTGTATCTGAGTTGCTTGTGGCGATTTAATACTAACGAGTAAAGTGCTCTCGCGCATGGTAGTAATTACCATGAAGAAGAAAAGAAACATGAACACAATATCGGACATTGAACCGGTATTAATACCAGGAACTTTATGCCCGCCTTCTTTTGTAAATCTTGCCATAATTATTTTCCTCCAATGTTTTCAGGCTCAGCTTCGGAAATAGCTACCGGAATAGCTGTTGAGATAGCCTCCGCTTTTTTGGGGTCAGTAAGTTTGGAAAATGCCTGGCCGAATTTCTCTTTTGAAAGTTGATCACGAAGTTCATTAATGGCAGCAGTAAGCTGATCCTGAACCTGAATATACATTTCATAAGAAGTTCCACGGTCGTTCTTCAACGAAATAACCCCTTTTGATACAGAGACTGTTCCTAACTCGGGAATATTAACCGGTTTTTTTTCAGGATAGTCTACACGATTGGAGGGATTTGCCAAAAATTCCATGGCATCAGCCTTAAGAGTTCTAACGTCAGATGGTCTTCCGTTTACCAGTAATTGGTCATATTTATTGACCATAACGGTAAAGATATTCCGTTTATTGATTTCTGGTGGCGTTTGATCTTTTTCAAGCGGTGGCGGAAGTTTCCTGAGAATCCCGTTATCAGTATCGATTGACGAAGTAAGCAGGAAAAAGGTCAACAGTAGAAAACTGATGTCAGACATCGAACCCGAGTTTATTTCAGCAGTTTGTCTTGCCATAATATTATAATAACATGGTCTTACTTAAACCATTTTGATAATTCAGAATATACCGCTGTAATAATAGCGGCGGCAAAAAGAAGATAAAATCCCAGAAGTCCTCCGCCAATAACTCTTGACAGGGTTGGACTAATCTGAAACTCACTATAGAAAGCGCCCTGCTCTGCCGGTGATACACCGATAGCGAAGGCAAATAACACTACTAAAGCCAGTAATGCCAATAGTCCTGTTTTGGCTTTTTTAAGATTGGTTACCATGAAATAAACAGGGAACACAATCAAAGCAACAACAGCCACAGCCAGCAAAATGTAGGTTAATGTGAAGCCAATACTAATGAATGTTTCCATTGTCAAAACTACTTTTTAGCGTTCTTGTTTCTAACCAGAATATCCATGAAAGTGATGGTAGCATCCTCCATTGAGTTTACTATTCCATCAACCTTGCTAATAAGATAATTGTAGAAAACCTGAAGGATAATGGCAACGATAAGACCGAATACAGTTGTGAGCAGAGCTACTTTCATACCACCAGCTACAACGGTCGGAGAGATGTCACCAGCGGCTTCGATACTGTCAAATGCAGCAACCATACCAACAACTGTCCCCAGGAACCCAAGCATAGGTGCCAGCGCAATGAAAAGAGTAATCCAGCCAAGGTTATTATTTAACCGGGCCATCAATACACCACCATATGAAACGACTGATTTCTCAACAATTTCAATGCCTTCATTGTAACGATCAAGTCCTTGGTAAAAAATACTGGCAACAGGGCCACGGGTATTACGGCAAATTTCCTTTGCTGCTTCAACACCTTGTGACTCAAGAGCCGTTTCGACTTTATTGAGAAGTTTTGTTGTGTTGGTAGAAGAAAGGTTCAGGTAAATAATACGCTCAACAACGAGAGCAAGACCAACGATCAAACAGAGCAGAATGGGAGACATCCAACCGGCACCCCCTTCAATAAATTTACTCTTAAGCATCTGATGGAACGATCGATTTGATTCAGGAGCAGCTTCAGGGGCAACCTCAGGGGTAGTCTGACTAACCTGCGTAGTAGTGGCAGCCTTTGTCGTGTCACTTTGAGCAGCGACATAATTCGACACTCCAAATGATAGCATTCCTGCTACGGTCAAAAAAGCAACTAGTTTTTTCATAGTTAAACTATTGATTAAATGTTAAATGGTGATGTGTTGTTGAAATTCAAATTAATAAAGGTTTGCGGAGAGAAAGGGATTCGAACCCTTGGTACGCTTTCGGCGTACACACACTTTCCAGGCGTGCGCCTTCGACCACTCGGCCACCTCTCCGGTTCAAAAATGACATAATTCAAAGGACTTCATTTGAGGGCGCTAATATACAAATTTTCTCCAAGGTCAGACATATCCGGTTTTTTTTCATCCCTATAAAATGCCAAAGGACACTTGAATTACAAATAGATAACGCACCTTCCCAACCCGATATTTCGTTCAGTCAGAATTTTTTTTATCAGTCCACAGTCATCTCACCACGAAGCGATTGACCAAGTAGTTCCCTGATTTGATCCTGCTCTATCTTTCTACCCAACAAAAACATCAGTTTTGCTAAAGCCGACTCAGTGGTGATATCGAACCCACCAATCACACCAATCCGACCGAGATTCACACTGGTCTGATAGCGGCCAATATCCACCGACCCCTCTTTGCACTGTGTAACATTATATATAAGTATACCACGCCTGATTGCATCAGCAAGCAAATCAAGAAACCAATGGTCTGTAGGGGCATTGCCAGATCCATAGGTTTCCAATATCAGACCTTTTAATCCTTTAATATTCAATATTCCTGAAATAACATGGGGTGTAATACCCGGAAACAATTTTAATATTGCCACATTAGTATCTAATTCACGATGTACCTTTAGACGTCTGAAATTAGGTTTAAGTATATGCGATCTGTTATATTTTATATGAATTCCTACTTCAGCTAACGGAGGATAATTACCCGACAGGAAGGCATCAAAATTTTCAGCATTGAATTTGATGGTACGATTTGCCCTGAATAATCTATTTTCGAAATAGATACAAACCTCAGGCACAATTGGGGTTCCATCTTCATAGGCGGTCGCAATCTCGATACTCGTGATAAAATTCTCTCGTCCGTCCGTTCTGATGACCCCCATCGGTAATTGTGATCCGGTAAATACAACAGGCTTATTGAGGTGCTCAAGCATAAAACTCAGCATTGAGGCTGTATAAGCCATAGTATCAGTTCCGTGCAAGACTACAAAACCGTCGTACACCTCATAGTTTTCCTCTATAACATTAGCGAGCCGAATCCAAAAGGATGGGTTCATATCCGAAGAATCAATGAGGGGATCGAATGAAAAGGGATCAATCCGGCAATGCAGACTTTCGAGTACTGGCATCTGTTTATACAAATGATCCCAATCGAAAGATTTTAAAGCCCCGGTCTCAGAATCTTTTATCATCCCAATGGTACCACCTGTATAGATGACCAATACCGAAGGGCAAGAAGTCAGCGGCATATTTCTGTTGATTTATTAAATACTAAACAATTTTCTGGCATTGGCTGTCGTAATGCCGGCAACCTCTTCTGCCATCAGCCCTAAATGTGCGGCCATGGCCTCAGCCACCAAACGAGTATAGGCTGGTTCGTTCCTCTGACCCCTGTGTGGTACGGGTGAGAGATAAGGGGCATCCGTTTCAAGCAGTATATGCTGCAAACCAACTGCCGTAACAATATCCGCCAGATTTGATTTTCTATATGTAAACACCCCTCCGATTCCCAACATAAAACCAAGGTCAATGGCCCTGCGGGCCTCAGCCTCTGTTCCACTGAAACAATGCAGCACGCCCTTTGGTTTGTTATTATATGTAGCGAGGATATCCAGAATCAACCCGGTAGCCTCGCGTGAATGAACAACCAACGGGAGGCCAAATTCTACAGATAAATCAATCTGATAGCAAAAAATATCAATTTGACGCTGTTGATATGTCTTATCCCAGTAAAGATCAATACCAACCTCTCCAATCGCTACATAACGGCCCGTCTGAATGCCCTCCACGATCCATGGCAGTGACGAAGGGGTTGCTTCATTTACAGAGGTAGGATGTAGTCCGATCATTGACAGACAGTAACCCGGCCATTCTGAGGCAGTTTGGTTAAGGCGGTCAATTGTTGACTCATCCACATTCGGCATCAGCAACAATTCGAGACCTGCCTCCTTCGCTCGAAGAATTACCGACGAACGGTCAGCATCAAAATCTTCAAGGTATATATGGGTGTGGGTGTCTATCAGAAACATTGTGCAAAAATACGAGTTTTTAAAGTCAGGCACAAGATTGACATCATCGCTGTATCTTTGCTTTCCAGTTCAATCATTGTTCACACCTCAGACATTGAAAAAAATCCTCATCATTCGGTTAAGTTCCATGGGCGATATCATACTGACAACACCCGTTATCAGATGCCTTAATGCTCAACTTGGTGCCAACATCCATTTCGTCACCCGAAGACAAAACGCCTTCCTGCTCGATAAAAACCCCCATATCAGCAAAATTCTTACTGTAGAAAAGGATCCGATGGAACTCTTTGGCTTCTTTAGTTCCGAAAACTATGATTTCGTGATCGACCTCCATAACAACATACGAACCCGTCGGTTTACCCTTTTACTGAACCGCCCAACCAGCAGATTTTCAAAATTAAACATCAAAAAATGGTTACTTGTAAACTTTAATGTCAATAAATTGCCTCACATTCACATTGTAGATAGGTATTTTCAGGCTTCTGCCGTGCTGGGGGTGAGCAACGACCATTTGGGGCTTGAATACTATCTTCCCGATAATGCACAGGATCAGGTCCCGGAATACAGCTCCGGCATTGACAGTGATTACAGCGTTATTGTGGCGGGTGCAAAACACTTCACAAAACAGATCCCAGCCACCATTGCACAACAGGTTGCTGCCCGGCTTACTGGCAAAGTAATCATTCTGGGTGGTACTGAAGACGCAGAAAAAGGCAGACAGATTGCATCAATAGATACTAAGCGAATTACAAATTACTGTGGAAAGATCAGTTTCGATGCATCAGCCTGGATAATAAGCAAGGCGCGGGTGGTAATCACCTCAGATACCGGACTTATGCACGTGGCAGCGGCTTTCAATCGACCCATAATAACCCTTTGGGGCAATACAGTACCCGAATTTGGGATGTATCCATACATCCCAAAAGATCAAAACCTGTACACTGGTATTGAAAACAAATTGCTGGATTGCCGCCCCTGTTCAAAAATTGGCTTTCAAAAATGCCCAAGAGGTCATTTCAAATGCATGTTGGAAGCTGACGTCCAAAAAATAACAACCCTGGCCAATATTATAAAAAGGGATTAAATCGCTTTTCATGCCCTATTGAAGTGGTTGGTCCATGACCAGGAAAGACAGTGGTATGTTCAGGCAGTGCGAAAAGTTCTTTCTGTATGGATTCAGCAAGTGTCTGAAAATCACCTGTTGGTAAATCAGTACGGCCAATACTTTCACGAAAGAGAACATCGCCCGCAAACACGACCCCTTCTTTCTCACAATAAAGGCAAATACTTCCATCAGCATGTCCTGGTGTGTACAGAACTTTCAATTCCGACTGTCCCACTGAAATAATATCACCTCCTGAAAGCCATTCTGTTGGCGAAAAATCACTTTCAATCTTTACTCCAAAAATTCCGGCCTGAGCTGCTACCTGATTTATGAATCCCACCCCCCCTCTGTGAGCCAGGATGGGCAGATCAAACATACTGCGAAAAAGATTAATCCCAATAACATGATCAAAATGATAATGGGTAATAATCAATGATTTTAACCTTAGATTATTCTTTTCAAGCAGTGTGCTGATCTCCGACCATTCTTTCATGTTATGAAAAGTTGCATCAATTAGGACACAACAGCCTGATGGATCAGAAAACAGGTATGTATTTGCCTGATAAGGATTACAGGGGAATGAAAAAATGGCCATAAGCATATAGTAATTAAGTTTGCAAAACTACAAAATGAACAGTATCCCCAGCCGTTGTAGGATGGTAAAAAGATACGATTCCTAATCCCCAAGGATGCAACATCATATAGAAATTGTTAATAACTATTGAAAACTTTCCTCAAAAAACAATCATTGTAACGCGTTAAATTTCAATAATTTCAAGTTAACAATCTGATAATGATTCCAACCTTTTCCGCTTGTTAATGGTTAATTTTGCAACATTAAAAAAACGGTATGGATTTACTAACTTTTGTACTTCTTGTGCTCATCGGTCTGGTAGCAGGCCTGTTTTCGGGATTGGTCGGTCTGGGAGGTGGCATTATAATTATTCCGGCTCTGGTTTTTTTATTGGGAGTTAATCAAGTAACAGCACAAGGAACCAGTCTTGCGCTGATGCTTCCACCAATTGGGTTACTGGCAGCCATCAATTATTACCGATCAGGCGCAATCAACATCACCTACGCCATAATAATTGCATCAGCCTTCTTTATCGGGGGTTATTTTGGATCAAAAGTCGCCGTTAGCCTGCCGGAAACCATCGTTCGAAGGGTGTTTGCGGCCTTCATGATACTTATGGGCATCAAAATGTTGTTCGGAGGTAAATAGTATGGAAACATCAGCAATGGATCAACGAATTGTTGAGTTTATCAGCAAACATCACCTGCTTACCCTGACCACATCTGCCAGTAATCAACCATGGGCTGCATCCTGCTTTTATGCATGGTCTGATACAGAACAAGTCTTCATTATTACTTCAGATCTATCAACGCGGCATGGAGGAGAAGCATCCCTAAATCCAATTGTAGCCGGAACAATAGCATGGGAAACAAAATTAATTGGCAGAATTCAGGGCATACAGTTCACAGGAAGGATGACGGCCTGCGAAGGGAAGTCATTCGATTTTGCCAAAAAAACCTATCTGAAACGTTTCCCGATAGCCCGTCTGATGGAGACTCACCTATGGCTTATCAAACCTGTTTACATAAAAATGACGCACAACCAATTAGGTTTTGGAACGAAACTTATTTGGGAAAGACCACCAACATCTTAAGTTGATATTCAGTGACAATAAAAGGCCAGACAACTGGAAAAACAATAAGCTTTTCTGGCTGTAAAAACTTATCAACCCCCAAAATAGTTAAAAATCAAATTGTTCCTTTAAATTGTTAATAAATTGTCCTTAGTTTAATTCCCTGTTCGTTGTACCTTGTGTTGCTTTTCTCTTCAAAAGTTTTTTATAACAAATCACGCTTTTCCAACTGATTAACCCAATAAACCCTCGTTACCATGAAGAGTGTTGAACCCATAGGTACCCCAGAGATCACAGGACAAAAAAAAGAAGTTACACCTTACGAAGACATACTCCAAAAGAGGATTTCTTCAAAGCCAAGAAACATTCAAATGATAGACCTTTTTGAAGATTATCTGGAAGAAATTAAAACCGAAACCTACGAGATTGAACTCAGCATGGAAGAATTAAATGAACCCACAGAAGAGATGAGCGTTAAACCTAAGGCGGCCCATCTCTACAGCCACGAGGAGGCGACAGCCAGAAGTACTGTCTATTTTAAAGGTGATACTCTTGCCGCCAATGTATGGGTGAGCAAGTACGCCCTGAAAGACAGCGATGGCAACCTCTATGAAGTCACACCCGACGATATGCACTGGCGTATAGCCAATGAAGTGCACCGTATCGAAAAACGCTACCCCAACCCACTGTCTGCCTTCGAAGTATATGAACTTTTGAAAGATTTCAAATACATCATCCCTCAGGGAAGTCCGATGGCAGGTATCGGTAACGATATTCAGGTCGGTTCCTTGTCAAATTGCTTTGTAATCGGAAATGAACCGGCAGCAGACTCCTATGGCGGGATAATGCGTACCGATCAAGAACAGGTTCAACTCATGAAACGCCGTGGAGGTGTCGGACACGACCTCTCACACATCCGCCCTAAAGGCAGCCCCGTTAAAAATACTGCACTTACAAGTACCGGCATCGTTCCTTTCATGGAACGCTTCTCTAATTCTACACGTGAAGTCGCTCAGGATGGCAGAAGGGGCGCTCTGATGCTCTCTATTTCGGTAAAACATCCTGATGCCGGTGATTTCATCGATGCCAAGTTAGAAACAGGCAAAGTAACAGGTGCGAATATATCAGTAAAAATTACTGACGATTTTATGCAGGCTGTAATTAACAACACTGAATTCGTTCAACAGTATCCGGTTGACAGCCCAAACCCCAAATTCACAAAAAAAATCAACGCAAGGGATCTGTGGGATAAAATCATCCACAATGCATGGAAGTCGGCCGAACCTGGCGTTCTCTTCTGGGATACTGTCATTCGTGAATCGGTACCCGACAGCTATGCCGATAGTGGATTTCGTACCGTCTCAACCAATCCGTGTGGTGAAATTCCCCTCTGCCCATACGACAGCTGCCGGCTTTTGGCAATCAACCTGTTCAACTACGTAGATAAACCCTTCACCCCCGAAGCTTCCTTTAACATGCCTCTCTTTAAAGAGCATGTAAATAAAGCACAAAGAATGATGGATGATCTCATCGACCTTGAACTGGAGAAAATTGACGTTATCGTTAAAAAAATTAATGATGACCCCGAAGACCCCGAAACCAAACGGATTGAATACAGCCTGTGGCAAAATATAAAACGTAAGGCAGTTGAAGGCCGTCGTACAGGTTTCGGCATCACTGCCGAAGGCGACATGCTGGCCGCGTTGGGTCTTCGCTATGGATCAGATGAAGCTATCGATTTCTCAGTCGGCATCCATAAGACCCTCGCAATCGAAGCCTACCGCTCATCAGTCCAACTGGCGAGAGAACGTGGTTCTTTCTCCATCTATGATGCAGAAAAGGAAATAAACAATCCGTTCATCAACCGTATACGTCAAGCTGATCCTGAATTGTACCATAATATGATTAGATTCGGTCGACGCAATGTAGCCCTGCTCACCATAGCACCCACCGGAAGTGTCAGCATCCTTACCCAAACCACTTCGGGCATTGAACCAGTGTTTATGATTAACTACAAACGACGCCGTAAGGTGAATCCAAATGACAAAAATGTGGTCATCAGTTTCACCGACGAAGTAGGCGATACATGGGAGGAATACAATGTTTTCCATCCACAGTTCCTTAATTACCTCACCATTAACGGATATGATCTCGATGCAGTTATTAAGTATTCTGATGAACAACTCAACCCGATCATAGAGGCCTCACCATATTTTAAAGCTACTGCAAACGATGTTGACTGGGTTGCAAAGGTTCACATGCAGGGTGCTGTCCAGAAATGGGTTGACCATTCCATTAGTGTTACTGTGAATGTGCCTACTGAAACAAAACAGGAACTGATTGGCGAGATATACAAAACCGCATGGGAAAGCGGTTGTAAGGGTATGACAGTCTACCGTGACGGTTCAAGATCAGGTGTTCTGGTTTCAGCCGACAAAAAGGATGAAAAACCAATCATCAGGGAAACCAATGCCCCTCCCAGGCCCAAGGTACTCGAAGCTGAAGTAGTGCGTTTCCAGAACGATTATGAAAAATGGGTTGCCGTCGTCGGAATCTATGAAGGTCGTCCTTACGAAATATTCACCGGAAAAGAAGAAGGTTTCTACGCTCCCCGCTGGGTTACCAGAGGGTGGGTAATTAAGAGCCGCACTGAGGATGGCATCTCACGATACGATTTCCAGTTCGCTGACAAGGAAGGCTATAAAACAACCATGGAAGGGCTTTCCCGCATGTTCGAGATCGAATACTGGAACTATGCAAAACTCATTAGTGGAATCCTGCGGCATGGCATGCCACTCCCTAATGTTGTTGAACTTGTATCCAAACTCAGCTTTACATCCGACTCTATCAACACGTGGAAAGCAGGAGTAGAACGCGCTCTGAAAAAATTCATTCCAGATGGGACAAAACCATCTAAAGCACATTGCCCGTCATGCGACCATCCAGATGGACTAGTCTATCAGGAAGGTTGTTTGACATGCAAAAACTGTGGTTATTCAAAGTGCGGTTAACCCATAACTAAACCTGAGAAAAGCCCCCTGACAATTAATCAGGGGGCTTTTCTATTCACGGCAATTTGCTGGCTGGGATAGCACATCATAAAGTTATATTAGTAACAAATACCTTCCGGAAAAGAATTACTCTTGAAAACGCCAACCTTATAATCTACTAACGAGTTATACATTTTAACATTAAACGTCAATGTATGGTTGAGCAACATTAAAACTCGTCTTCCTGCTCCGTATACAGCTCTATCTTCAAGAAAGCACAACCTAAGAACGAGGCTTTTAATTTTGTAACAGCTATAAAAGTATGCTAAAAATGTACTGTAACAGATAGATATTTAAAACAATACGACTAAGCTAATTCCTTCCCTCCCAACTTCATTCTGTGTGTACTGCGTATCAATTCAATCAATATGAACAACCAAAATCTCACGTCATCGTATCATTATTTAACACATATTCTTTCCTACATTCATAAACAAGAAGGGCAGCCAATTTTATACACTACCTGACATTTAAAGGATACGGTTCAATCTTGGATTGAACTGTAAATAAATAGTACCTTTGCCGATATTTTCGAAAGACTGAAAATCGATTGTCACAAAACTGAACACAAGATGGACACAAAAAAATCATCCGACACCAAAGAGAAGCTGTTCAACGAGTTCCCCCCGGTTTCGACCGAAGCCTGGGAAAAAGTAATTACAGAAGATCTCAAAGGAGCAGATTATGCTAAAAAGCTAATCTGGAAAACAGATGAAGGCCTCAGCATCAAACCATATTACCGGGCTGAAGACCTGGCCAATATTCCTTATACCAAGAGCCAGCCCGGAGAATTTCCTTTTATCCGCGGGAACAAGACCAACAACAACGACTGGTTCGTCAGGCAGGATATCAATGTAACATCAGGCTCTTTCGCTGATGCCAACTTTAAAGCCGTCGATCTTCTTACAAAAGGAATAAATTCGATCGGTTTTCTTATTGATCCTCAAGCCGTGATTACACTTGAAGATTTCAGGGCTCTGCTAAAAAACATTCCCCTGCAAAATACCGAAATCAACTTTACGGCACCTCATCAAACAGCCGCCATCATTGAGTTTTTCCTAGGCTACATCAAAGAAACCAACGTTGAGAACAATAACATTAAAGGCTCGGTTGGTTATGGCCCTCTGGCTCACTTAACAAGCAATGGCTTCATCTGCGAAAAGCATGACAACAGTCACTATGCTTTCGATCGCTGCTGCGATTTTATAAAAGCAACTGCGGCATTTGACAACCTGAGAGCCATCGATATCGACGGCCTCTCTTTTAGTAATGCAGGAGCGACGGCTGTGCAAGAACTCGCCTTTACCCTTTCACAAGGCGTTGAATACCTCAACCAACTCACCGAAAGAGGACTTAAGATCAACGAAATAACAAACAAACTAAGGTTTAACTTTGGTGTTGGTCCAAATTATTTTATGGAAATAGCCAAGATACGGGCTGCCCGATTACTGTGGGCCAATATCGTGTCTTCGTTTGGTGTCAGTACAGACAAGGCCTGCCGTATGAATATCCACACCACTACCAGCAGTTGGAATTCAACGCTATACGATCCTTATGTAAACCTGCTCAGAACCACTACGGAAAGTATGTCAGCCGTGACAGCCGGTACCGATAGTCACACCATACTGCCGTTCGATAATGCTTTCGGTAAAACCACCGATTTCTCAGAAAGGATTGCCCGCAACCAGCAACTGATCTTAAAGGAAGAATCGAACTTTGATAAACTGATAGATCCGGCTGCCGGTTCTTATTACATAGAAAACATCACTGCCAGTCTGGCCGCTGAAGCCTGGAAATTATTCATGAAGACTGAAGAAGAAGGCGGTTTTTTAAATGCATTCATTAAAGGCTATATTCAGGATCAGATTGAAGCAACAGCACAGAAACGTGATATGGCCCTGGCCACACGCCGCGACATTCTACTGGGAACCAACCAGTATCCTAACTTCACCGAAAAGATGTCGCACGAACTCAGCGATAACCTTCTGAACCCCGTTAACGAACATCTTCCGGAAGCCATCGCGAGACCCTTAAGAATCTACCGTGGTTCTATGGCCTTCGAAGCCTTACGTTACCGCACCGACAAGTTTGCCGAAGCCAACCACCGCCCCAAAGCCTATATGCTCACCATTGGAAACTTTGGAATGCGCAAGGCCAGAGCTCAGTTTGCCTGTAATTTCTTTGCCTGCGCGGGCTTTGAAGTCATCGACAATAATGGCTTTAAAACACCTGCCGACGGCGCTGAAGCCGCACTTAAAGCCAAAGCTGATATCACGGTAATTTGCTCATCGGATGACGAATACACAACCCTTGCTCCTGAAATCGCCGAAAGGTTAGCTGGAAAGAGCATCGTGGTTATTGCCGGGAATCCGCCATCGGCCGATGAACTCAAAGCTAAAGGGATCAAACACTTTATCCACGTGAAATCAAATCTGCTGGAAACCCTCAGGGCGTTTCAGACTGAAGCCGGAATCGTGTAATCTAACACAACTTTACCGGTCTACCTTATGAACGATAAAATAGAAATACAAGTAAACTCAGAAATCGGCAAACTCAACGGCGTAATATTACATACTCCGGGGGCAGAAATTGAGAACATGACCCCAAGAAATGCCGAAAGGGCGCTTTACAGCGACATCCTGAATCTGGCTATTGCCTCGAAAGAATATGCCCAGATGGAAGGAGTCCTGAATAAAATCAGCCACACATTTCAGGTAAAGGATCTCCTCAGCGAGACCCTGAAAAATGAGAAAGTAAGGATGAATTTTATTCAAAAAATCTGTCAACACGACAAGGTGCATCATATTGAGAATTACCTCAACACCTTGAATGCAAAAGAGCTCACCGACTCAGTGATTGAAGGCGTGGTAATGAAAAAGGATAACCTGACCCGCTTCCTCGACAAAGAAAGGTATGAAGTAAGGCCATTGCACAACTTTTTCTTTACGCGCGATTCGGCCATCAGTATTGGCAATAAAGTACTCATTGCCCGGATGGCAAATCAGGTTAGGGTTCATGAAGCCCTAATTATGGAAACCATTTTCAACTACCACCCCAGAATCAACGCGCAAACCATCAACTGCACCGACTCCGCCAACCTTCAGGAGAGCATTACATTCGAAGGTGGCGATATCCTCGTTGCCAGTGGCGACACCTTGATTATCGGACTTAGCGGACGGACGACCTCTCAGGGAATTGACAGAATGCTGGAATGTATCAGAAGCAAGGAAATCATCAAACACGTTTTGATACAAGAACTTCCTTTGAAGCCTGAATCATTCATTCACCTTGACATGGTATTCACCTTTCTTGACCGGGATCAATGCATGATCTATGAACCAGTAGTGATGAACACCAACCGGTTTCTTACAATTCACATTGAACTCGACAATGGTGCAGTTAAATCCATCACTGAAGAGAAAAACCTTCTGACTGCTCTCCGTCAGCTTGGAATCGACCTTGAACCCGTGGCCTGCGGTGGAAACACCGGCGACAGCTACATCCAGGAAAGAGAACAGTGGCACAGTGGCGCTAATTTCTTTGCCTTTGCTCCGGGGAAAATTATCGGCTACGAGCGAAACGTATATACAATCGAGAACCTTAATCATAATGGCTACGAAATTATTAAAGCCAATGAAGTAATCGAGGGTCTGAAAAACCCGGATGACTATAAGAAATGTGTTGTCACCATCGAAGGATCTGAATTATCGAGAGGTGGCGGAGGTGGTCGTTGTATGACCATGCCCGTTAACCGCGATCCATTTGAATGGTAAAAATCAGAGAAAATTAACTCACATGAAACCAAATTTCAATAACCTTGATTTCAAGTTGTCAGCGGATAAAAAAACACCTGCTGCCCATAAAAATCAGACCGGAAACGGTTCTGTATGGGAAACTCCGGAATTAATACCAGTGAAGCCTGTTTATACAGCCGACGACCTGCTTGAAATGGAACATCTGGCCTATGCTGCCGGAATTCCTCCCTATCTAAGGGGACCTTACAGTACCATGTATGTGATGCGTCCCTGGACGGTTCGCCAATATGCCGGTTTCTCCACAGCCGAAGAATCAAATGCTTTCTATCGCCGCAACCTGGCCGCCGGCCAAAAGGGGCTCTCTATTGCCTTTGACCTGGCTACCCATCGCGGCTACGACTCTGATCACCCCAGGGTAGTTGGCGACGTCGGAAAGGCAGGAGTAGCTGTCGATAGCATCCTCGACATGAATATCCTTTTCGACCAGATTCCACTTGATAAAATGTCTGTTTCCATGACGATGAATGGAGCCGTACTTCCCGTACTGGCTTTCTACATCGTTGCAGCCCTGGAACAAGGGGTTAAACTGGAACAACTCTCAGGAACAATCCAAAACGATATCCTGAAGGAATTCATGGTTCGTAACACGTACATTTACCCGCCGCTGTCGTCGATGAGAATCATTGCCGACATCTTCAGATTCACCTCTGAAAACATGCCCAAATTCAACAGCATTAGTATCTCAGGTTACCACATGCAAGAAGCAGGTGCTACCGCAGATATTGAATTGGCTTACACCCTGGCCGACGGACTTGAGTACCTTCGCACCGGGATCAATTCCGGAATGAGCATCGATGATTTTGCCCCCCGCCTCTCTTTCTTCTGGGCCATTGGCATGAACCATTTCATGGAAATTGCCAAAATGCGCGCAGCTCGCCTGCTATGGGCCAAACTGGTTAAACAGTTCAACCCTAAGAATCCTAAGTCACTTGCTCTCCGTACCCATTGCCAAACATCAGGTTGGAGCCTTACCGAACAGGATCCATTCAACAATGTTACGCGTACCTGTGTGGAAGCCATGGCTGCTGCACTTGGACATACCCAATCATTGCACACCAATGCACTCGACGAAGCCATCGCATTACCTACCGACTTCTCGGCTCGTATCGCCCGCAATACCCAAATTTACATCCAGGAAGAAACCAATATCTGCCGTTCAGTGGACCCATGGGCTGGTTCCTACTATGTTGAATCACTTACTCATGAAATCGCGCATAAAGCCTGGGCTCTGATTCAGGAAGTTGAAAGCCTGGGTGGTATGGCAAAGGCAATCGAAACAGGTATTCCCAAAATGCGTATCGAAGAGGCTTCAGCCCGTAAACAAGCCCGTATAGACAGCCGTCGCGATACCATTGTAGGGGTGAATAAATACCGCCTTGACAAGGAAGACCCTATCGAAACCCTCGACATCGACAACACGGCAGTTCGCGAAGCCCAGCTTAACCGCCTCGCCCAGCTTAAAGCCAATCGCGACAATGAAGCCGTAAAAAAAGCCCTCGATGCCATTACCCGCAGTTGTGAAACGGGTGAAGGTAACCTGCTGGCCTTATCAATTGAAGCAGCCAAAGTACGTGCATCACTGGGTGAAATCAGTGATGCCTGCGAAAAGGTATACGGACGTTATAAAGCTATAATCAGAAGCATCTCAGGAGTGTACTCATCAGAATCAAAGGGCGACGACAGCTTCAGGAAAGCTTGCGGAATGGCCGATGAATTTGCCCGCATCGAAGGACGCCGTCCGCGTATCATGATTGCAAAAATGGGTCAGGATGGTCACGACCGTGGAGCCAAGGTGGTAGCTACAGGCTATGCCGACATGGGCTTCGATGTGGATATCGGCCCCCTGTTCCAGACTCCTGCCGAATCAGCCCGTCAGGCCGTCGAAAACGATGTACACATTCTCGGGGTCTCTTCGCTGGCTGCCGGCCATAAAACGCTTGTTCCGCAGGTCATTGATGAGCTTAAAAAATTAGGCCGTGAAGACATCATGGTGATTGTTGGTGGTGTTATTCCGCCACAAGACTACGATTTCTTATACAAATCGGGTGCCGCAGCTATATTTGGTCCCGGTACCGTGATCAGCGAAGCAGCGATCAAAATGCTTGAAATCCTGTTTGAATCGAGGAAATAGTTAACTCTTTTTCAAGCTTACTGTAACTCGTTTAGATTTTACTCCAACAAAAAGGTCTCCATGTATGGAGACCTTTTTGATTTCTCAGCAGAAGCCCTTCGTCCGCAGTTCATTTAAATACAGATTGGCAGCCACGGTATAATATATTACAACTTGATGTATTACGCAGTTGAACCGATGTTTGCGATCAACATAATACATGGAAGATTTTACTGTTTTTTAAAATTTCCTTATCAACATTGATTAACATTCCTAACTATTCAACAACAGAACTTTAAAACGGGAATTTTCACTTCAACAATATTCCGCGATAAAAGAACCGGTTTTACAGTCTGAACCACTCTGGCAAACACCAAACAATCAACATCTGCGGCACATCGAACCACATGAATATTTATTACCAGAACCAGAAATAAAGGAAAAATATCATTTTTTGGGTTATCACAAACCACAAGCTAAGTTTCTTAGCAACTCATTAGTAGCCATCTCATAAACTCACGAATGGAAAACGAAGCAAGGGCTGATAAGGCTTCTCCTGACAAAAAACCCAACTTTCCTCTCTTCTATTCCTTAAACCCAGCAGTTGCCGTTGCAGACAAATCAAATGGTGCCGTAAGGCAGTCAGGATTAGTACTACCCTTTATCCTAATCCATTTCATGCTAAGTCTATCGCTTGAACCATATTGCATTATCCCGGCAAATTGCATACAAATTCTTACTTGTAAATAATAATTCTAAAATCAGATTGAGCCGTGTCATTACAAGGTCGCAAAAAAACCAACTGAAGTTCCTGAATAAAAAGCAGTTCATGACACCAGGAAAACCCTCCATTTTTGCCGATTCTATCGAAATCTGTATAGAAAAAGCTGTTTTGACTGAGTATTCCAATATGATTTTTGAATGATTCACGGAGGTTCATCAGACTGTTTCTCATCAAGAATTCAAAACTACATCTGGATTTTTGTCCGAAACAATTGTAGCATCTGGTATAAATATTATTTATTTTACTGAACAGCTCACATTCGAACTCCAAAAATTCAACACATTAGCAATCATAGCGTTAAAGATATTGAATATCACCTTGCCGCATAGATCGCCGGAAAAGATAACGATGACCGGCGGGGGTTAAGCACAGATTATTCATAAAGCATGTTTGGTTGCAAAATTGCCTTAACAATATTTGTGCCATAAATTACAGATAGTTATTATTCCTTCATATATAAGATACTTAAACGTTACTACAATCATAGGCGATACATAAGAAAAAGATATCTTTGATACGACTTTGGTATGACTTTGACAGCACTTTACCACAAAACAGACTCACAAATAACTACTAATCAACAGATTGAAAATTATAGTTTAGTAACATACCATTACATAAAATTTTATAAAAAAGTTAAATTTTTTAAAAAAAAAGGGCTTTTATTAGGTAAAAGCATCCATCCAGTATGTGGAATTTTACCCAATACATGGAAAAAAGAAAGATGACTAACAATTCAGGAATAATTTGAAGAAGTCGATTAAGCTGAAGGTTGGATGAATCATTATGTTCGACTGATAATTCAGGGCTGAAGATTCCTCTTAAAGAATCAGAGCCATTTATTTTTATGACTGTGAGTGTATTACAAAACACAAGACTAAACCAGATAATATATCAGACTAAGAAAAACACATTAAAGAAGAAAGCTCCATTATCCGTTGTTAAAAGCATAACTAACACATTATCATCAACATACAAACAAATAAAAGAATTGACAATTCGAAATACTTCCAGTAATTAAACTCTGGTAAATATACTGAAAACACACTGACAACCAACAGATTATGAGCTACATATGTGCATTAAAAAGTATTCTAAATTATATTGACTAAAACACAATAAGCGCAAAGAGATATTAAGCAACTATTATTGCGTAATAATCAGACTCATAATATTGCCGACAATACGCGTTAAAAAAATCTTGTTAACTTCAAGAGTTAAAACAAAGCTATTTCTGCCACAAAAACAAGATAGATCATAAAACACAGAAACATTTCAGGCATCCAAAACCTTATCAACAATCCACCAAACCGGAAATTAAACAAAGTGAAAAAAAAAGAGCTAAGCAATCCAATAAATGCAAAATCAGTTTGTTTACACTTCCAAACAATAGCTACCCTATACCGCATATCATCCTCTTTATCTGGACTGTGACAACAAAAAGAAAGATAAAATAAAGTATTCCGCATTAAAAGTAACATACCCCAACAAATGATTTTTATACAATCTGAATTGGAAAATTTGAATCAACTCATACAATAATGAAGGTGTCAAATTCGCTTCATATAAAAACTTACAATCCAAATAAGGCATATCGAAAGCATAATAATCAATCATTTAAATACCACATTTACAAATGACACAAAACAAAACAATCAGGCAAAGATACAATTGGTAATAAAACATCATTCAGAGGATTTGAACGCGGATATATTTCTGTCGGAATAATTATAGCAGGAAAGTGAACAACCTTCATTAATAATTCTCCCTGTTGATGAGTAGAAAAAGAGAAACATTCATACAAAAAGAGAGCAAATTCTCCAATTACTAACAATCAGAAAGTTGTACTTAATAAAATACGCAAAAAAAATAGGAAATTTTCAAAATAATTCTAAAAAAGACTTGACAAAGCTAAATAATGTATTATTTTTGTAGCAACAGTTTAAATATAACGATCTGAAAGAATTAGACTGTATGGAGAATAGCTTGAATTATCTTAAAACCATTCATTAAAATATTAAGGTTATGGCTGAATCAATTTTCAAAATTAAAGTTTCTAACGGCTTAATTAACATTGAGTTGGAAGGAAAATCAGAGATTGTCATTGAGCAATTCAATGAAATCCGCAGAACCGGATTAGAAAAATTCCTTACCGGAGGAGTAAGCACCAAACCAGCTCCTAAAGCTGCTGCCCCAAAAGTTGTAGAAACACCTTCCATTGAACCCATAAATGTTGCTGAACCAAAAAAGAGAGGCAGAACTGCAAAAAAGGAGTTGCCTGCTCGAGTATCTTTTTTAGCAGCAGAAGCCATTACAGCAAAAAAGGATAAGAAAAAGAGCCTTGTTGTAGCGAATCCGGAAAAAATAAAGGTTAAAGCCACCCTAAAAAAAGAAAAGCCTTTAAAGACTAAATCTGTTGCTGAAGTGAAGAACGATGTTATTGGCACCGAAGCAATCAAAACAAAAATTAAAGCCCCAAAAGCTCCCGTTGCAAAGAAAGAGCCCAAGTTAAAGAAAGAGCCGGTAAAAGCCAGAGTTAAAGAAGAAAAGGCCGTAGCGGTAAAACTGGTAAAAGAAAAACAACCCAAAGCGCCCAAAGTAAGAGCCCCAAAGAGCAAAGAAACACCAGTTGATGTTAATCTCAATTTACTGCCTTCTCTCTCGGAAGTATGTAGTACAAACCGCCCCGGCCCTGAACGTGAGTGGATTCTTATTTATGCCCTCTATGCCTCTGATTTCGGTAAGAGAACCATCAGTCGCGACGACATTGTTTTGAAATATGAAGAAACTGGCCGGAAGGATCAAAGCAAAATCAACAACCTTACGAATAACATTGCAAATGCTATTAAGAAAGGCTGGATTGATAACCCCGAAAGCAAAAGATTCTACATCACTCCGGTTGGAATCACCATGGCCTACACCATAGCTACCCGGACAGCTCCCATTAAAATTAAAAAGACCGGCAAGGTTCCCAAGAAGCCAAAGGCTATAGCCGAACCCAAAATAGAGGTCATGCCAGAGGTTAAAGTCGAAAATGAACCGACACTCATCCCCATCCACGAAACCGCCTTACAAGTGGCAAAAAAAGCCAAGAAAGCCAAAAGCAAATCGGTTAAGAAAGCCAAATCAAAGAAAAAACCAGTTCGGAAGGCTCCCGTAAAAAAAGAAGAATCGGCGAAGGAAACGGCTGTTGAGCAAAAACCAGAATCAATTGCCTAGTTCAGAGAACGCTTTTTTGTGAATATTTATAGTTTCGCTATACAAAAACCGGCTCAGGCCGGTTTTTGTTTTACTGTCGATTTCAATTCAAATACGGTTATGACCAACTACCAGTTCTTCTCATATTTAAACTCCGCTTTAACTACAATTTGGTCGAAGAAGAAATACTATTCGATTTGATTCAATTTTGTAATCATTTTTGCTAATATTGTAAATAAAAAATCTGGTTGAACGAGATCATAAATGCATTTATATACTCACAAACAAAATAATCAGTTATGAAATTCATTGAAGAATTTAAAGCTTTCGCGGTCAAGGGCAACATGATCGATATGGCAGTTGGTATTATCATTGGCGGAGCCTTTGGGAAAATTGTCACCTCGCTTGTAAATGATGTGATCATGCCTCCGCTTGGGGTTCTGATTGGTGGAATCAATTTCTCAAGCTTTAAAATAGTCATCAGAGAGGCTGTTTCCGATGCTGCGGGAATTACTACAACCCCGGCTGTAACACTGAATTACGGGCAATTTATCCAGAATCTCTTTGATTTTACAATTATTGCCTTTGCTGTATTTCTAATGATAAAAGGAATGAACAGACTTCGCACGAAACAAGACCCTCAACCCACAGCTCCCCCTGCTCCCCCACAGCCATCGGCTGAAGAAAAGCTCCTAACCGAAATCAGGGATATCCTGAAAACAAAATCCTGACAAACACAACAAAATGCTGGCTCAGTCATCAAGACTTGGCTGAGCCAGCAAGATCATTTCATTGATTTCAAGAGCCATCAAATGTCCAAAACCTTTCTGTCCTTTAAAATAAACCCCATTATCAAGGTCAATAAAGTCATAGTGGTTAGTATTGACAGTTTCAAAAATAAACTCGTGGCTCACGGGGGTATGCCCGTGAATCACCTTACGACCACCAACTTTTGAAGGGATACAATCAAAATCTTTGGCCCAAAGCATTGTGTAACGATCTTCAAACACATCCTCGATCATAAAATTGAGGCCTGCATGTACCAATACAAAATTGTCAACGACAATATAATATTCCAGCTGTTCAACCCAGTCAATATATTTCTGTTCAATATCACAGATGCGTTTAACACCAAAACTCTTTACTGTATCCTTTCCTCCATATCTAAACCAATCAACAGCTTTGGGATTAGTTTTCCGAAACCCCAGAAAACTTCCAATATCCTGGTCAGCTTTCCATGTCTCAACGAAGAATTCCTCATGATTTCCTTTTAAAAACCTTGATCTGATTCCCCGGGCATTAAGCGACATCAAATAATCGAGCACTCCCTTACTATCGGGGCCGCGATCGATGTAATCACCTAAGAAATAGATAATATCGTCAGATGATGGACGAATCTGATACTCGATTAAAGCACGAGTTGTTTCGAGATAACCATGAATATCGGGGATGATCCATTGACGGGGCATATATGTTTTTATATTAAATCTGAAGCCGTTAGACCCAAAGGTGAATATTCCATACGCTTATTTACTCTTTCCCTGATTGGCGACAGCATCCATTAATTTCTTTATTTCATCGGGGTCCCCCAGGAAATAATCCTTCAGTAATACGAGATTATCATCAAATTCGAAAACATAGGGCACACCGGTTGGGAGATTAAGCGCGATGATTTCATCTTCGGTCATATTTTTTAGATACTTGATAATACCACGAAGACTGTTGCCATGGGCGGCAACAAGCACCTGCCCTTCACGCTTCAGGCTCTCTGATATTTCGGTCTGCCAGTAGGGCACAATCCGATCGATGGTATCCTTCAGCGACTCAGTTAAAGGAAGTTCCTCTTCAGTCAGCCTTTCGTATCGCTTGTCAAAGCGGGGATTACGCGGATCATTATCCTCAAGGGCAGCGGGTGGCACATCGTAACTCCTGCGCCAGATATGTACCTGTTCATCTCCATATTTACGTGCTGTTTCAGCCTTATTCAAACCCTGAAGGTTACCGTAATGCTTTTCATTCAGACGCCATGTTTTCTTAACATCAATCCACATCAGATCCATCTCATCAAGCATAAGCCATAATGTATGGATAGCGCGGCGAAGGTATGAAGTATAAGCAATTCGAAAATCAAAGCCGTTTTCCTTCAACACCTTACCACCCTTTCGTGCTTCCTCAATTCCCTTTTCTGAAAGTTCCACATCGGTCCAACCTGTGAACCTGTTCTCTTTATTCCATTGGCTTTCGCCATGACGAACCAATACTAATCGAAGCATATCTTATTAATTTCAAAATTGTTTACAAAGGTAATAATTACTCCCTTTCCAAATAATGATAAGGTTTTACGCTGAAGGATAAAGTATGATACAAGACGGTTTTTTTGGTTAATTTCGCTCTCAGTTTTACTACCGACTTACAAATATATAGAAAACTAATAATGAACAGTTTCCAACGTATTAATAACTGGTTAGGATGGTTGGTTTTCGTACTAGCGTCAGCCCTCTATATTTCAACGGCCGAACTTACCGCAAGTCTTTGGGATTGTGGAGAATACATCTCCACTGCTGCCAAACTGCAAGTAGGTCATCCACCAGGAGCCCCTCTTTTCCAATTACTTGGGCGTCTATTTGCCATGGCTGCTCCTTCAGCAGGGAATGTTGCGATTATGATTAATACGATGTCGGCTATCGCTTCTGGTTTTACCATCATGTTTCTTTTCTGGACTGTTACCATGCTGGCACTTAAGCTAACAGGGAAGAAAGAGAATGAGTTGTTGCGAGTTGACCAGTTCATCATTCTTTCAAGTGGACTTATTGGAAGCCTTGCGTATGCTTTCACCGATTCATTCTGGTTTTCAGCAGTTGAAGGTGAAGTGTATGCATTATCCTCTTTCTTCACGGCTGTTGTTTTCTGGGCCATACTGAAATGGGAAAAACATGCAGGGGAAGAGCACGCCAGCCGTTGGTTGCTGTTGATTGCATTTCTGATGGGTCTCTCCATCGGGGTGCACCTCCTCAATCTTTTGGCCATTCCAGCCATTACTCTCATCTATTTTTACAGGCAATACGATCATGTAAACTTAAAAAAGACATTTCTGGCACTAATCGTCTCAGTACTTCTCCTTGCTTCTATCATGTATCTTATAGTACCTGAAGTAGTAGGACTCTTCGCGCTGTCGGAACTATTATTTGTAAATTCTCTCCACTTGCCATTTCATACAGGTACAGCGTTTTTCGTGGTGCTCCTTGTACTTTTTATACTCTCAGGACTTATATACACCCACAACCGAAAAAAACTTTGGTTATACATCTTTTCCGTTTGCGGGATGTTGCTTGCAACACTTTATCTGGTTGAATCACAAACAGCAGGTTCGTTCATTGCACGCGCACTGGTTGCTTCAGGAATCAGCTTTCTAATTTATAGATACAGGCATTCATTTGCCTCGCTTAATGCCGGACTCCTCGCATTCACCTTTATTCTCATTGGCTATTCATCGTTTATGATGCTGGTTATCAGATCCAACGCAGGCACTCCCATTAACGAAAACAGTCCAAAAGATGCCATCAGTTTATTAAGTTATTTAAACAGGGAACAATATGGAGACTGGCCACTTTTCTACGGCCACTATTACAACAGTGAACCAACCGGGTATTTACCAGGCCGAAAGGTATATGTTCGTGACGACGCCTCACATCGTTATATTGTCGCCGACGCCAACCAATTCGCGAAGCCTCAGTACAAAGCTTCGGAGTCTACAATTTTTCCCCGCATGTATGAAAACATGCAACCTGAACATGCCGAAGAATATAAAACCTGGGCAGGAATCAATGATCCTGACAATAAACAGATTCCAACTTTTGCAGAAAATCTGAAATTCTTTTTCAGATACCAGCTTGATCACATGTATTTCAGATATTTTATGTGGAATTTTAGCGGTCGGCAGAATGATCGTCAGGGATACTCCGACCGTTCGGATGGCAATTGGATTACCGGGATTAAATTCTTAGACGCACCCAGGGTCGGGGACCTGGGATCGATGCCTGCCTCAATGAAAAACAAGGCTCACAATAAGTATTACCTCCTTCCCCTTCTTTTAGGGCTCGTTGGCATGATTTTCCATTTCCGAAAGTCATCGAAAGACTGGTTTGTTGTTTTAAGCTTGTTTGCAATGACAGGAATCGCGATCGTCGTTTACCTGAACCAATATAGTCCCCAACCCCGGGAGCGCGATTACGCTTATGCTGCCTCATTCTATGCCTTCGCCATTTGGATAGGGTTGGGTATGTACGGGTTGGCGGTACTATTTCAGAAGAAATTAAAACCTGCCTTAGCGGTGATACTGGCAGGATTGCTCAGTGCATTGGTTCCTGCCATTTTACTGGCAGAAAATTATGACGACCATGACCGTTCGGGGCGTTATGCCTCGCTTGAACTTGCCAAAGGATATCTGGATAGCTGCGAGCCCAATTCAATCCTTTTTACAGTAGGTGATAATGACACCTTCCCACTTTGGTATGCTCAGGAAGTAGAAAACTACCGTACCGATGTCAGGGTTTGCAACCTTAGTTTGCTGGGAATGGATTGGTATATCGACCAAATGAAGACACGGGTATATAATTCTGATCCGGTGCCCTTTAAACTCTCTCACCATCAATACCAAAACGGGACCAGAGATGTTGTGTACCTTGTAGAACAAAAGGGATTGAATGGGATTGATCTGGAGGAATTGTTTCAGGTAATGGATTCTAATGAAAAACTTTTGCAACAAACCGAAGCCGACGGCAATACAAATTACTACTTTCCGGCTCGTGTTTTCGGGCTTCGCGTAGATTCAGCGGCAGTTGCAAAGGCAGAGATTAAATCATCGAGGACAGGGATTGTCACCGAAAAACAGCTCGTCTGGAAGATTAATCAGTCGGCTATTCAGAAAAATGACCTGATGGTACTTGACCTGCTTGCACATTTCAACTGGGAGCGTCCGATTTACATTACTTCACCTACGGCCTCACCAGTGTTTACTGGTTTGCGAGATTTCTTCAGACTCGAAGGGTTGACATATCGCTTGATTCCATACCGGGACACCCTTTCCGACAATCAAGTTGGCTCGATCAATTCGGAAATTTTATATGACCGATTGATGAATAAGTTTGAAGTAAAAATGAACAATCATAATAATTATTATAACGAAGACTACGTCAGGTATGGATCCAACCTTCGCAACACCTATACACGACTGGCTAATCAACTTCTCGCCGAAGGAAACCCAACTGCTGCGCTCAGTGTCTGTGATACGGCCATGCGACGGTTTCCTTCTGATATAATACCCTATGATTATTTTGCCGTAGGAATTGCCGATGTATATTATAAAACCCGTGCAACTGACAAGGGCGATCAGATGATGAACACCATGTTGACCGAATTGACTGAACAGCTCACCTGGTATGAACAGCAACCCAGACTTGTTCAGGAGCGGAATGACATGAATATCAGGCAATCGATGGCATTACTCAACTATATTAACCAACTCCTGCAACGGGAAGAGAGGAGCGAGTTGGCTGGGAAATCATCGGCCAACCTTGAAAAATTTTATGAGAGTTATGTTCGTCGTAACCCAAACCTCCGCTAGATGGATCTTTACCGGACACCCATACCTCCCATCATTCAGAAGATTCTGCCATCAGGCCTTTATTGTCATGGTCCAAAAGCGAACAATGCCGTCTACCTCACCTTTGACGACGGTCCTAATGAGGGTGTTACTGATAGGGTTCTTCATCTTCTTGAACAATTCGACATGAAAGCGACCTTCTTTTGTGTAGGAGAGAATGCTTACAAGCAGAATGCTCTCTTTAAAATGATGGGGGAAAAAGGGCACTTAATGGCTAACCATACTTATAACCATCTAAATGGTACCAAGGCTCCCGATGTTGAATACTACAAGAACATTGAACAGTGTCATCAAACCATTCCGACACGTCTTTTCCGGCCACCATATGGCCGAATAAGGTGGAGACAATGGCAGGTACTCAAAAAGGAATACAACATCGTGCTTTGGTCAGTCCTTTCGGGCGATTTCGACAAAAGACGCACACCTGCTGAATGTGCCTATCATGTAATCAGACACGTCAGACCTGGCTCCATTATTGTATTCCATGACAGTCAAAAAGCCAAAAACAATGTGTTGGAAGCCCTTCCGCGTGTGTTGGAACATCTCTCAAAAAGCAATTTATCCTCTTCTACATTAGAATCATTGGTCAAACCCGAAAACAATAATTTCCCATGTTGAATTCCCGATTCAGACCTGCCACTTCAATCCATCTTCTTACAGGTTGGTCAGCATTAATAGTTTTGCTTTTAACTTCGGGTTGTGCAACAAAGGGAATGTTAGGCGGAGGGCCGAAAGATTCTAAAGCACCCGTTGTGTTGATGGAAGAACCTCCACACGGCAGTATATACTTTAAAGGTGATGAGATTGCTATCACCTTTGATGAATTTGTAAAACTGAAGGATGCTTCTAAAAACATCCTTGTTAGCCCTCCCCTTAAAGAACAGCCTGACTACAAACTTCGTGGCAAGACCCTGGTCATTAAATTTAACGAACCCCTGACCGACAGCACAACCTATTGTGTGTTTTTTGGAGATGCCATTATTGACATCACAGAAGGGAATGCGCTAAGCGGTTATAGCTACGTTTTTTCTACAGGCCCGGTAATCGATTCACTCAACATCAGCGGAACCATAAAAGATGCTTATACCGGGCTTGCCGTTGAGAATACCCTTGCAGGTCTCTACTTGCTAGGTGACACCCTTAACGTCCCCGACAGCATAGCTATGAAACAAGCACCTCGCTACATCACCCGTTGCAACAAAGACGGGACTTTCAGACTGGGATACATCGCACCGGGACGATACATGGTTTTCGCGCTGAATGACCAGAATGGTAACTATTTTTATAATCCCTATTCAGAAGCTTTTGCTTATGTCGATTCTGTAGTGGGGCTGCAATATCCAGTGAATGACACCATATTGGATATAAACACCGCATATACTGATACTACAAAAGCGATTTCTCTGTCCGGGGAAGCCGTTTCGACACCAATTGACACCATCGCCTTAGAAGCCGACACAACTGTTTCGGTAATTCCACCTTACGTAGGGCCTGATTTCCATATGTGGCTCTTTACAGAGCAGGACAGCATACAGCGGATAACCTCAAAAGAGCGTACAGAGGCCGATGCTATAAGAATCACCTACCGCTACCCATTGATAAAACCACGGGTATCTATTCTTAACAGCGATTCAATCGGACGTGTTTTCACCGTATTTAATGCTTTTAGTGACACCATCTACCTCTGGACTCCTGCACCACTATGTGATACGGTTCATATCAATATCACTGATGATAACGGCCGTTGCGATACAATAAAATTGCTATCGAAGAAACATGCTTCAACAGTTCGCAGGGGACGCGGTGTATCGCAGGGTGAACATCTCCTGATTAAGTCAAATCTTTCGGGCCAAAGATTACCTCACTTCAAAAAGCTCATGTTGCTCTTCAATCAGCCAGTAGCATTGATAGACACGACCAGATGCAGTTTCGTTGCGGGAACAGACACACTGTCACCGGTATTCAGACAGATGGATTCCACCGCCATGAAGTTTGAGTTAGTGTATAAGTTTGAGCAGAATAAGTTGCATAAGTTATTCACAGGAGATTCAACCTTTAAGAGTATTACCGGACTGTATTCCATTAAATCTAGTTTTAACTTCACGACCTCTACTATAGAGGATTTGGGGCTGTTAAGAATCAAATTAACCACCAATAAACCCTCTGTCAATCATATCCTTCAATGGCTTGATGACAAATCAAGGGTGCTTGTAACACACTCCTTCACCTCGGATACTACTTTTACAATTGCTAATCAGATGCCAGGAAAATACACCTTAAAAGTTATTCTTGACAACAACAGAAACAATCGTTGGGATACGGGGCAATACATGAAACTTATTCAACCGGAAGCCACCAGGACAAAAGAGCCCGCTATCGAAATCAGAGCGAACTGGGAACTGGAAGAAGAATGGAATCTGGTATTCTGATCTGACAATCGCTTTGGGAATCAGAAAAAAGAGGGGCATCATTTGATAAGAATGATACCCCTCTTCAATCTATAAATTAGTTCCTGCTTAGTCGTCGTTACAGCGGTTCAAACAATCCAGAATTTGCGAAATAGCTTTATTCCGAAGCATATAAAATATTTTTTTCCCTTCACGCTTTGAAGCAAGAATTCCCTTGCTTTTTAGAATATTTAGGTGGTGAGAGGCAGCGGCCTGCTCAATATGCAATCTCTCGTAGATTTCGGTGACACTCATTTTTGTAGATTCGCTTAACATTTCAATGATAGCGATTCTCATCGGGTGAGCAATGGAACGCATTTTACTTGCTGCGCTCTCGAGTTTTGCAATGTCAAGTTCAATTTTGGACATGGTGGTTAGTTTTCTGCAAAGATAATTAATTTGAATATTGTACGCGGATAAATATATAAATATTACAATGAGTTAGAATACGACACGCAAACGTCACTAATACTGCTATTTACTCAGTAAATTTTTTATAAAATCAGTCAAAATCATCTAAACATAAATAATTAGATTTCTACAAAAAGGGATGTGAATTCGAACTGTTTACTATCAAATAACCCCTTATCACTAATCTTTAATTTTGGGATAACGAGCAATGCCATAAACGACAATGTCATGAACGGCGCTTTAAGTTCAGCACCCCAGCCACGAGCCAGACGATCCATTAATTCATAGCGACGAGCCACTGTTTGGGCATCAAGTGTAGACATTAAACCGGCGATCGGAAGCGGAAGAATAAAGACCTCATTGCCATGGGCTGCAGCAATTCCTCCTTTATTAGCCACAATGGCATTTACAGCAGCACACATGTCGTCATCATCGGCACCAACAACAATAATATTATGACTATCGTGAGCTACGGTTGAAGCCAGTGCCCCACTTTTGAGACCAAAGCCCCTGATAAATCCAACCGTAGGACGTGACCGTGCCTTGTAACGATTAATAACTGCAATCTTAAGGATGTCGTTTTCGGTATCAGACACTGCACAACCGTCAACAATTAAAGGATGACCGATAAAACATTCGGTTGTAATATGCCCGTCGATGGCTTGAATAACCCTGACATGCCTTCCACTGGCAGGGATATTGAAATGTGCCCGATTGACCTCGGTAGCTTTAAAATGATTCGGGGTTTCTGTATTCATGGCATGGCAAACAGAGTGGCCACCTTCAGCAACTTTAATCCCATTAATATAAGTTTCGAGTACTTTAAACTCGGCAAGATTATTGACAACGATAAAATCAGCAGGATCACCGGGTTGAAGCAACCCAGTATCCAAATCATAGTGTTTTACAGGATTGTAAGTACAGGCGCGTAGAACCTTAAAAATATCAATACCAGCTGAAAGCGCTCTAACTACGAGTTCATTGATGTGCCCTTTTAGCAGATCATCGGGATGCTTATCGTCGCTGCAAAGCATCACATGAGAAGGATAATCAGCAATAAGTCGCACCAGAGCATCAAAATTTTTGGCGGCACTACCCTCCCGGATGAGAATTGACATACCCGCCCTTAATTTATCGATAGCCTCCTCCATGGTTTCGCATTCATGATCGGTCGTTATCCCGGCACGACAATAAGCTTCTGCATCGGCACCTCTTAATCCGGGCGCATGTCCATCAACAGGCTTTTTGTTTCGACGAGCTGCCTCAAGCTTTCGCATAACCTGTTCATCATGTTGAAGAACACCCGGATAATTCATCATTTCTGAGAGAAATCTGATCTCTTTTTGCCTTAATAACCGTTCAACATCGGCGGGTGTAACCACGGCACCAGATGTCTCAAACGAGGTAGCCGGAACACACGAGGGAGCACCAAAATAAAACTTGAATGGAACCCTCTTCCCGTCATCAATCATGTATTGGACACCCTGAACTCCAAGAACATTCGCGATTTCATGCGGATCAGAAACACAGGCCACTGTACCATGAACGGCGGCTACACGGCCGAATTCAGAAGGGGGAAGCATACTGCTTTCGATATGTACATGCGCATCCACAAAACCTGGTAAAATATACCTGTTATCAGCAACCGATTTCTCACGAATACGACGGATACGCCCATTATCAACTTCTATATAACCCGAAAATACCCGTTGACGGACAACATCAATTATCTGACCCGACAATGTAAATTGTTTCTGAAGATTCATAGGCAATAGGTTAGGACAAACAGATCCTCAAAATTAATACTTTTAGCCATTTGTTACACGCTCAACTAAAAGAACTTCAACCAATAATGCAATTAATAACGAAATAATCGGACTTTTATTTACTTCCCGGCTAAAAATGCCAAAAAATCCTTCTTACTAGATTCAAACTCAAAACAATCGGCCAGTAAATAGCATTTATCCCGCTCCACACAATAATCAGTTGCAAATTTTGCTATTTCGACCTTTGATGTATCAGTGTCAAAAAGTCGCAAAACTTCAAGAATCTGTTTTACTGTAAAACATTTTCCTGATATAAACATCTGTTGAGCCATTGATAAGCGAGCATTGTTGAAGTCCTGTTTCCCAAGCAGTGTCACCATGTCGGCAAATTCATCATCCTTAACAAAACAGCCTACTATTTTCTGGTTCGATGGAAGAGGATCATAACCGTGAGTCGGATACTGCTTGTCAATATACTGCATAAAGGAATCTCTGGTCCTTTCATAACGAAAAACTTGCGAAGCCATCCTCAGGTTATTCAAATCAAACAAGCGTGGATAGGAAGCCTTAATAAGATCGAGACGAAGTTCCTCATCGTTTATTGTTAGCGCATATTTCATCACATAAGAAACAGTGAGGCAATTGTTCTTCACAATAGATAATGCCAGAGACATCTTGCCGCGATCATTGTTTATGGCAGTAAGCTGATCATAAAGAATCTGAAAGTCTTCCCTGTTCATAACCACTGAGCAATTTTCAGGTCCGGTATAAGTATGCCAGTCCGGATATATTATACCCTGATTTTGCTGTACCATATTTCCATTGTTGATTCCCTGGACAAAGTCATGTAGTCGCATGACTGTTGAGAATTTACCAAAAGTATCGTAAACAGTATAAAACTCATCCGGATCTACAACAGCAGTATAGGCCGCCATCGCAAATTCAAGTTTTGCTCTTTCCGTTATAAAGGTTTTACATATTTCCTTTACCTGAACTGAAGAAAAACGGTAGACAGCAGCAAGCCGCATCAGTTCATCTTCCCTTGTAACCTCCTCAACCGACTGACTGGAAGGCTTCATCAGGTTCTGAAAAGCAGAACCGGGCACCAGTGCTTTTGGCGTTTCGGTTTGACTAAAAACTGGTTGACTAAAAAAAGCAACCAGGCAAAAAAACTTTACAAGTCGGATATACATAGTAAAAATCAAATTTCAAGGGTGCAAGGTCGGAAAAAATGATCAATACACTACAGTCCGACAATTTTAATCATCTTTGCTGTCATTTAAATCATATCAGTGACTACTATCTCCACCGATTTTTTATTTACCGGAGAAGGAAAACCATTACAGGATGCCTTCATCCGCTATGACAAGCAGGGTATTATTAAGGATTATGGCATTTGCAAACGAAAAAACGACTCAATCAGGCATTATCCGGGAGCAATCTGTCCGGGGTTTATTGATGCACACATTCATACAGAATTATCGCATATCGGAGTTCTCAGAGAGACTGCCGCAGGAATGGCGGGCTTCATAGGAGGACTCGCGAGAGTAAGAGAAAAAACAACCAAAGAAGCGCGTGAGAATAGCATCATTTCTACTATTAACTTCTTATATAACCAAGGGGTTAGCGGGGCAGGTGACATCTGCAATGAACCGGTCTCCTTTTCCCTGAAACACAACAACCAGATCAAGTGGCACCATTTTATTGAATGCTTTGGTACAGATACTGCATCTGCTGATGAGATAGCCAGCAAGGCCGATCAATTGCACATTTCTTCTGAAAAAATGGGGTTTCAGTCGTCAATTACACCTCATGCCACTTATTCGCTGAGCAATGCACTCATCCGAACTTTAAATAAGAAGCTGATAAACACGAATGACCTGCTATCATATCATTTCATGGAAAGCAGGGAAGAGATTGAACTGTTAACATATCGTACCGGAGCATTGGCAGATTTGTTCAAACACTGGGGTATACTGCCTGATTTTCTGACCGGAGGAATTAAATCTCCATTAGACCAACTGCTAGTAAGCCTTCCGAAATACAACAGGCTTCTGCTTGTTCATAACACCTTCATCGACAATATAACAGTAAAAATCATCATGGAAACATTTTCAGACCCATGGTTCTGTCTTTGCCCGGTTTCCAATCTTACAATAAGCGGAGAACTTCCGCCTGTTAATCTGCTACGCTCAAACACAGATAAAATAGTTATTGGTACAGACAGTAGCGCTTCTAATGAACATCTTTCAATGATTGAAGAGATAAGAACGATACAAAAGGCTTATCCGCAAATTCCAATTCATGAATTGATTACATGGGCAACAAGCAATGGAGCAACTTTCTTTGGCTGGGATCAATTGGGAACCATTGCATCTGGAAAATCACCAGGGCTGGTTTGGTTAAATGGATTTATCAACCCCGACGAACCGTTAAGCCAGGCAACTAAAACTACAAGGATCATACAATAAACCGTCGCCACTGTAGAGTGACGACGGCCAATAAATTAAGGTATAATTGTACGATTAGTACATATCACCCATTCCACCTGGCATTCCACCTGGCATAGCTGGCATGGCGGGTTTGTCTTCTTTATGTTCAACCACTACACATTCGGTTGTGAGCAACATGCCAGCAATGGAAGCAGCATTTTCAAGAGCTACACGAGCAACCTTTGTAGGATCAATTACGCCTGTTTCAAATAGCATTTCGTAGCTTTCGGTGCGGGCATTAAACCCATAATCACCTTTACCTTCCTTCACCTTCTGAATAACCACAGAACCTTCAAGACCTGCGTTCTGGACAATCTGACGAAGAGGCTCTTCTAGTGCGCGACGAATAATGGCAATACCAGTTTTTTCGTCTTCATTCTCAAATTTTACGTTATCGAGAACGTTGATGGCACGAATAAAGGCAACACCACCACCGGGCAGAATGCCTTCTTCGTTAGCAGCACGGGTTGCATTCAGAGCATCATCAAAACGATCCTTCTTCTCTTTCATCTCAACCTCACTGGCAGCACCGACATAGATCACGGCAACACCACCTGAAAGCTTAGCAAGACGTTCCTGAAGCTTTTCCTTATCATAATCGGAGGTTGTAGTAAGAACCTGAGCTTTTATCTGCGAAATGCGAGCGTCAATTCCGGCCTTATCACCACGCCCACTAACAATAGTGGTGTTTTCTTTATCGATGGATACCTTTTCTGCACGTCCCAGATATGACAAATCAGCATCTTCAAGTTTATAGCCCTTTTCTTCACTGATAACAGTACCGCCAGTAAGTACGGCAATGTCTTCCAGCATCTCTTTACGACGATCACCGAAACCGGGAGCCTTCACGGCTGCCACTTTGAGACCACCGCGTAAACGATTAACCACCAAGGTAGCAAGAGCTTCACCGTCAATATCTTCGGCGATAATAATCAGCGCATGACCAGTCTGTACAACTTTTTCGAGAACTGGCAAAAAATCCTTCATCACCGAAATCTTCTTGTCGTAAATCAGGATGTAAGGATCCTCGTACACCGTTTCCATCTTTTCGGTGTTGGTAACAAAGTAAGGGCTTATATAACCCCTGTCGAACTGCATTCCTTCAACAACCTTTACAGTAGTTTCAATACCCTTGGCTTCTTCAATGGTGATTACACCCTCGTTCTTTACCTTCTGCATGGCTTCGGCAATAAGTTTACCAATGATCGTATCATTGTTGGCCGAAATGGCAGCAACCTGCTCAAGCTGCTGGTATGAATCGCCAACCTGACGCGTCTGGTCTTTCAGACTACCAATGACAGCTGTCACAGCCTTATCAATACCGCGCTTCAAATCCATCGGGTTGGCTCCTGCAGTAACATTTTTTAATCCCTGAGTATAAATAGCCTGAGCTAAAACAGTAGCAGTGGTTGTACCATCACCCGCAAGGTCGTTGGTCTTTGAAGCTACCTCTTTCACCATCTGGGCACCCATGTTCTCTCTTTTATCGGCGAGTTCAATCTCTTTGGCAACAGTTACACCATCTTTTGTAACTACAGGAGCACCAAAAGATTTCTCAATTATAACGTTACGACCTTTAGGGCCTAATGTAACCTTAACAGCATTGGCTAATGCATCAACACCGCGTTTAAGGGCTTCGCGTGCTTCGTAATTGTAAGTAATGTCTTTAGCAGCCATAATGTTTATTTATTAATTGATTAAATACTTCTAATATTAAATAATCGCAAGAATATCGGATTCACGCATGATCAGGTAATCTTTACCTTCAACATTAATCTCAGTACCCGAATATTTACCATAAAGAACAGTATCACCGATTGATACAGTCATGGGTTCATCTTTTTTACCAGGCCCTACGGCCACTACTGTCCCCTTCTGGGGTTTTTCTTTTGCAGTATCGGGAATAATGATTCCACCAACAGTTTTTGATTCAGCGACAGCTGCCTCTACGAGCACCCGGTCAGCTAGAGGTTTCACGTTCAGGTTTGCCATGATTATAGTATATTTTAATTGAACTTTAAAATTCCGGAGCGAGTCTTGCATATTGTGTGCCATCGGAATCTTTATGTCAGGCTATTTTTTTACATCGAAACAGAAAACACACATTAGTAATTGATTATCAGTAATTATTTTTCCCTTGTTTATTTTTGATAGAGAAAAAAAGCCAGAATGTCTATGACATTCTGGCATTATTTTATTACGACTGCTGACGATTATTCCGCAGGTGCTTCAGGTGCACCAGATGGTGGTGCCTGATAGTCAACAGCCTTCTGTTGACCAGCGGCTTCTTGCTGACGACGCAGTTCAGTGTTAGTGTTTGTATTTTCTGAAACCACACCTCTGGGAATAACAAAAATCGAAAAGAGGCTAAGAATCAACAAAACAGCTGCAAGCGACCAAGTGCTTTTCTCTAGAAAATCGGCTGTTTTACGAACACCCATGATTTGATTTGAACCGGAAAAGTTGGAAGCGAGTCCACCACCTTTTGAATTTTGAACCAGCACTACAAGCGTCAAAAGTGCACAAGTAATGAGAATCAGAACAGAGACTAGAATGTATCCACCCATTGGATTTAAGATTTATTACTGTTATTCAGTAAGTTTTCAATTTGGCCTGCAAAGTAACTACTTTTTTCGGGAAAATTCAAACTTAATTTCTCAAAAATTTTAAGTGCCTTCGTTAGATTGCCCTGCGCGACATATATTCGAGCCAGCGTTTCACTGACAATTTCGTCATGGTCAATGTTGCTTTGGTTTACAAACTCATTTTGATTAAAAAATCCAGCTCTAGGTTTTGACAATTTTGGCTCATCCTCCAAGAACTTATCAATCAGACCAATTTTCCCCGAACGCTCACTCCCTACAGACTCTTTAGCAAGTAAATCTTCACGCTGTAACAAATCATTTACATCAAAGGGTTTACCACCAGATGAGAATACGGGGCTTAAAGTATGAATCCCAGGCTCGGAATCAATCTCAATGGCCTTGCGTATATTCAGTTCCTCTAGTCTTCTGGCAGCCTTCAATTCAGCAAGACGATGATCAATCAGGCTGAGTAATGCATCTTTCTTGTTCATTCTTACAGCCGATGGCCCATCAAGACCAATCACGGAATCCGATTCTTGTCTCGACTCAATCTCCATATCAGGCATAATCGGCTCTTCAGTAGAAACATTGTTCTCTTTCAATTCCTCATCAACAAGTTCCTCAACGCTTCCCCTGCCATTTTCTAAATCCAGTTCAGGTTGACTTTCCTGTTCTGATATTGACCCAGTGTCTATATCCTCATGAGATTTAGAATCTGATAAAGCTGAATTAACTTTTAAGGATGACTGTAACAAGAAGCGTAACACCTGACGGTCCGTTGCATAGGTAGCTGCAATTTTCAGTTGCTTTGCCATATGAACACTACGCTCATTTTGAAGCCCTCGGGCATACACAAGCTGCAATGTCTGGCAATAAGGATATTGGTCGATCAATTGCGATAGTTTCCACAGTTCATCCGAAGACAGGTGATAGTTACCATTGATAAGCAACAAAAACTCATTACCGGTATTTATATCCATATTGATCATGGGCATAATTACCAGTTAACAACTGCTTTATTGAAAATGTCATCAACAAGTGCTTCAGTGATTGTCGCCACAAGATTATCCTGCACAACATTTAAATCAAGAGTGCTGCTGTAATCTTCAAACCGCGAAAATGACTGCTCGAAGTTTTGTGTTTCGTCAACATTATTCACAAAGATTACTTTAACTGTAACTGTTAATCGATACTGGGCAGCAACATCATTGCCTTGTATGGCAGTTGGCGATGCGGTGTAGCCAGTAATATGTCCCTCGATTGAAAGATCTCCCCTTGAATTGACAAGATCAAGGCGCGTTTGGCTGGCAAAACGATCACGCAAAGCATCTGTAAGGGTTGAGCTTAATGCAGGGTTAATGAGCGCTGCCTCATTCGAAAAATAGCCGATGCTGATAGTCTTTGCCTCCAGCGGAATGGATGCACCAGTAAAAGAATAACTCAGAGAACACCCCTGAAAGAATACGCCAAAAAAGAAGGCAAGGAAGAATAGAAGGATTGTACGACGATTCATTATTACCGGAGAATTAATACCCCGCAAAGGTAATGATTAACAAAGATCAGTGGGGATTTCGCTTTCAGATGCGTTATCAGCCTCTCCCTTTCTCTCACCGCGGCTGTACACATCAAGCGAGACAAGCATTGCAATAAATGCCCATACTGGCACAGAAAGTTTGTCTGTATCAAGAAAATTATTGAGCAGACCATGAACGAAATAGGTAATCAACCCAACAGTAACAGCCAGCGAAACAGCCCTCATCCGCCGATCAGTCAGCTTATGTCTCAACGAGAGACCATAATACACAACAACAATAACCAGTGCAACAACGATGAGCATACCAGGAATCCCCTGCTCAGACATTGGCCCGATGAACTCACTGTGGGCATTACCTTTATCCCCGGCATTGGTACTAATAATCGTCTTCTCGCGTGTCATCTGATAAGGCGCATAAACAAACTGATAAGTACCCGGACCCCAGCCAAGCAATGGGCGCTCTTTGGTTAACCTGAAAGCGGCCTGCCAACGGTTAATTCGCTCAAGATTGGATGCATCTGATGAAATGTTGCTGATAGAACGAACATGTTCGACAAAATTGGCAGATGAATCTTGCTTATTTTTCTCTAACCGATCAAGTATTTCACGTTGAAAAACACTAAAAACGGTCACTATCGAAGCTATTGCCAAGAAAATATATTTGAATTTAATCTTAAGCCAAACGGCTATGGCTACTGCCAATCCGGCGAAGCTTCCAATCCAGGCTGCCCGGCTATAACTGAGAAAAAGTCCAATAAGAAGTAATGTCAGAACTCCCACTCCGGCCAATCTGACATAAAAGCTAAAATCACGATTAAAACTTAACACCAAAGCTGGCGGCAGCATTAGGGCGAGAATGGCACCATAGGCTGTATGGTCGTTGTAAAAAGGTGTCATAACCGAGTTCCCTATCTCTTCATTGAATCCAAAAGAGGCATGATGTACAGTTGAATATACAACCACAACGCCAAGCGGTATTAAATAAGCCCAAAAAAAACGCCAGATAAACCGATGATCCCGAAAGAGTAATACTCCCATAAAAAAGAAGGGAACCACAAACCAAAGTCTCGACAGGAGGTATTTGAATGAAACAATTGGAATTTCACTATTGATACAGGTCAACAGCATCCAGAGAAGCTGGATGAGAATGACCACACTTATTGGATGCCTGAGTATCTTCCAGTCATATTGTCGTTCATAAAAAAGTTTTATGAAGAAAATAATCAACAGCCCAAACATCAGCGGCTCGGAAGGGATACTAACGCCAAACCCTAATTCAGAATCAGCCATATTGATAGCCAGAGGGGTAGAGGCCACAGCCATGATCCAGACAAAATCAAGCGAAAACAAAAAGAAAAATATAAAAAGAACACCTATGGGAAACAAAAAGCCCCAGTACTTCTGATGAATAATAAGATAGACACTGGCTACCAGATAAATGATAGTAACCAGATAAAACCACTTCATGCGAAAGGCAGGAACGATTGATTCCTTAGCAGGCATTACTGTTTGCTTGATTTACGGAATGACACTTTTAAAGATGCGTTTTCCAGAATTCCAATGGTCAGAATTGATAACAATAAAACTGACAAGAGGCTGCCGGCTACAATAATCCACCGGACTGGGGTGGCCTTCTTATCAGGAATATCTGGCGATGTCACAAGGTTTACATATGAGAATTGACGATCCAGATTCATCTGGGCAATGTCATATTCTTTCTGATAGTCTGAATAAACAAGTGCATCAGCCTGTAACAGGCTAACAAGATAAACGATCTCTCCTCCTTTTTCCTCGAGGCTTTTTCTAAGCCTGGCCACTTCCGGCGAATTAACGTTGCCTCCACTGGTCTTCAGAACACCGCGCATTACTTCACGCGACTGCTCATCATAACCAGGGACAAGACCATATTCAACGCCCAACTTAAGCATACGATTTTCAATTGAATCAATCTTGATCTTTTTCCTGTCAAGGTGACGCTTATACATCGCGACGACCTCTTCAAACTTATTGTTATGAAGAGATCTGACTTTCAAATTGTAAGCATCAAGGATCCCATTAATAATATCACGAGCCAATATAGGATCAGTATCCAGCACCTCTATCATAACGGCTTCATAAGGTGTTTTATTGATCCTGATATTTTTTCCGTACTCATAATAAAGGGTTGACCTCCATAACGCATTCAGGGTATCAATCCCGTAATGCCCGATCAGATTAAACCTATTCACCACACTATCACGTATCGATGCTGACTGCATGATCTGGAGCATTTGCTCAGTTTCACTTTCATCACTGTATGGAGCGACATTTGAAGGGTAAGCGATTGCAAACGACTTGTATCGCGGTGGAATAAAATGCTTCCCTGAAAACACCACTGAGAATAACAGTGTTATGCCCAGAATAACAGAAAGGTGTACCTTCCACTTGAGGACAAGTTTTAAAATATTAACACTTCTGAAGTAATTTTCCATGGATTCAAGATTAACGATAACTAGTTCGGGAATAAGGCTATATAAGTTTTTTAGAGATATCTGACTCAAAAGGTCTTCAAATGGAAGCGCTTCGTTGATAACTGAGGTCGGGGCTTTTTTTTTTCATTATCCAGACTGAATCTTTCAATACCTGCAGCAACAATAACTGCCAACATAAAAGTTGAAAGCATTGTAAAAAGAACGATTAGCCAACGAATTGGATAGGACTTTTCCTCGGCTGGATACGCTGTATTTACAACAAATTTTTGGGGAAGACTTTGGGTGGCATCTACCATTGCCTGATCATATCGCGCCTTGATGAAACTCAGTTGTTTCTTCTCATGCTCAAGTTGATTTCTCAATGACACATAAGCACCACCGTATAAGGCTAATATATGGAGTTTATCTTCCAGGGCTTTGATACCAGCTTTATTTGCTTTGGCTATTTCAATAGCCAATTGTTGGTTCATCATCTCTGATTGGGTTTCGTAATCATAAACTCCAAGCTTTCGAAGCTCAGTGAGAGAATCCTCCATGGCTTTGATCTCCGATTGCAATTTTAAGTATTCACTTTCAACGATATGATAGGCCTGTTGCGCCCGCTCATGCTGCATAAAAGTTTTGGTTGAATCGTACAACATACTGATGTCATTGGCAATATTGGCCGCAACAATAGGATCAGCATCATATACAGTAATCTTGATAGCCATATTTTCAGTTCTTCTGAACTCAATATTGGCTGTATATTCATCATACAAGCGGGTTAGAGCACGACGAGAACTCTTCTCGATGCCGTAATGCTTCATTAAATCATACTTACTAATGACTTTATCACGGATCAGATTTGAATTTAAAATCTGAATCATCTGCTCTGTCTGTTCCTCAGCACCAAACTCCATAACATCCTGCTGAGGAGTATTAGCCTCATTCAGCAACACCTTTGATATCCCGCTGGTCGAAACAGGATACATTATCACTACCGATTTAAACATAGGCTTTATGAACCATGGCGAGGAAAAAACGAACGAAGCAACTAGTGCTAATACCAACACAGAAGCCATTGGCTTTCGCCATCGGTTAAGGAAGTAAAGCAATGTCAGCGAGTTAAATTCACTGCTGGCATCTAAATCTTCTCTCATAGAACGGAGTGGTTTATTTCACAAAATGTCAAACGAACGGCCAAAAGTATAAAAATAAAGCCGAATCACCAACTAGGGTCATTTTCAGGTTGTCTGATCATTAACAGGGCGAGGCTGCAAAAGATGAATAAGCAACTTCAAATCCAACAACTTCAAAGAAAACACAAGAATTAGAATTAAAATTCCGGATATTATAACCGAATACACCCAGCTTAAGGTGGTCGATTTTAATATGGATGCCATCAAAAAAGCTAATGCAAGAAAAGCTATCAGCCGAACTAAATACCCATAATTGACATTTATTTTAAAAACTTTAATAACCAATACTATCTGGATTGCAGCCGATATGTATTGCGATACCAAGCTTGCCAACCCAGATCCAAAGGCCATCAGGGAAGGCACAAGTACCAAATTGAGAATGACACTACAGATCATCGAAAGTGCGGCAGTCAGGTTAAGTTTTAATAGGCTGCCATGAGCTGTCAGCAAGGTTCCCATCACATAACTCGAGGAGATTGCCACAAAGCCAAACATCAGTAAACCAAACAACCGTGCAGCCTGCTGAATACGTATTACAAAATCTGTTGTGGTTTCTTCGGCATGTAGAGGATAGAGCATTGTCATCACCTCATACCTGAAGACGAACGATAGAATTGCAACACTTACGCTAAGCACGAAAACCAACGTAAATGACAATTTAAGCATGGGACGGATATCTTGCTTATTTTTCAGCATATTGGCAAAGAGGGGGAGCAATAGGACCGAAAAAAGATAAGCAACCATATTCACAGCATCAAGAATTCTAAAAGCTGAAGCATAAATCCCAACCTGAGTTTCCCCCACTCCTTTGGGCAACAAACGCTCTATAAAGACCGAATCAACCCGATTGTAAGATGTCATTAGCAGCACCAGAATTGCATAGGGAAAACTCTTTTTGACAATCATCAGGATAAAAGGCCAGTTCCAATTAAGTCTTTTAAATGCCGACTTTCTGATAACAACCACCAATCCGATGATTACAGTTATCAAGTAGGAAACCGTCTGGGCATAGACAAACCATTCCAGTTTAAAAACCTTCCGTGTCGCCGGATACCAGATCAAAAACCCGAGCAAGAGAATCATAAAAACTCTGTCAAGAACCGAGAGGATACTATCTGTCTTAAAAAGTAATAAACCACTGATGTTTGACCGCAGGTAAAGGATGAATGAAAGCAAAAACTGGTTAAATCCTACCACTGCAAGTAATCTAAGCTGCTGCTGATCATAGCCGATCAGCAAACCGGTAATCATGGTAAAAATAAAGTAAACAACCAACAACAGCAATTTAACAACAAAGATGTTGGAGAAATGCTTGTGGAGTAAGTGGCTGTTTTGCGCAATGTTGCGAATGTTGAAGTTGGTGATTCCAAGATCGAGGATAATGTTAAAAAGAAACGAAAAGTTTAAAATTGTAAAATAGAAACCATACGCCTCTGTCCCTACCAAGTTTTGAAATTGCAAATCAATTCCAAAAATCCAGAATGGCTTAATGATCAGATTAAGAAAAAGTAGAAGTACAAGATTTGTAAGAAACTTTCGTTGCATCTAAATAACATTTGAACAGAAGAGACATCTGTTTTAAACAGCAACAGACATCCGACTAACTTCTTTCAACAAAGATCCCGGACATCCTGCTAATCTGTATGAATTCGGGAAACTAGCCACGCAACAAATGTACAATTATTCTGTCTCTGAACAGCAGTAGCATTTTTGGCCAGAATACCTAAAAACCCAGCTTAAACCCCCAATGTTTCGTATTTTTGAGCTCTCAACAATCATCTCAGCCTTGAACATTGCCATTAACACCCGTATGTTACTGAAAGACCGACTTGAAGGAATAGGTTGGTTTACCTATGAATCCTTCATCCGTATAACACAGCAACATCCCGAGCACCAATTCTACTTCTTATTTGATCGGAAATGGTCACCAGATTTTGTATTTTCTACCAACATCACCCCGATTGTTGTTCCGCCACCGGCACGTCATCCAATCTTAATAAAGATATGGTATGACATCTGCGTCCCTTTCGTTCTGAAAAAAATAAACGCCGATCTATTTGTTAGTCCCGATGCCATGCTCTCACTCAACACCAGAGTTCCCACCCTGTTGGTTATTCATGATCTGAATTTTGAACATTATCCCAATGATCTACCCAGGTTCACCGGTAAATTTTATCGTAACCAGACTCCTAAGTTTGCCGCTCATGCTTCACGGATTGCCACTGTATCGGAATTCTCTAAAAATGATATCGTTGCAAATTACGGAACCGATGGTGACAAAATTGACGTTGTCTACAATGGAGCCAATGAAAACTTTCACCCTATCGACAACCGGCTTCAGCAGCAGACCCGTCTGCAATACAGTGACGGCATTCCCTATTTTCTTTTTGTCGGCTCACTCCATCCCCGAAAAAACCTGGCAAACCTCTTCAAGGCCTTTGACATTTATTGTACCCGAAATGCAGGAATCGAAACAAACCTGCTGATTGTAGGAGAGCGAAGATGGTGGACGAACCAGATACAGGAAGCATACAATTCGATGCTTTACCAAAACAGGGTCAGGTTTACAGGTCGAGTCTCAACCGACAGCCTTCACAAAATTGTAGCCTCAGCACTTACTCTAACGTATGTTTCCAACTTCGAGGGCTTCGGAATACCAATCATTGAAGCTTTCAGGTGCGGAACCCCGGTAATCACAAGCAATGTAACTTCAATGCCAGAGATAGCTGGTGGAGCAGCTTTACTAACCGATCCCTCTTCACCCGAATCAATTTCTGATGCCATGAAACAATTGGCAACCGATAAGCGTCTAAGAGACGAATTGGTTCAAAAAGGATTGGAGCGGGCTAAAGCTTTCAGCTGGAATCAAACTGCAGATAAGCTATGGGATTCAATGAACAAAATCACTCAATCACGATAATAAATGAACGTATTGCTTCTTGGTTCAGGTGGCCGCGAAAACGCACTCGCCTGGAAAATTGCGCAAAGCCCTTTATTAGACAGGCTTTATATTGCACCTGGTAATCCTGGTACAGCCAGCCTTGGAAAAAACCTCTCACTCAACATTGTCGACTTTGGTCAGGTTGAAGCAGCCGTCATTGCCTATCAAATTGAACTCCTTGTCATAGGTCCTGAAGCTCCTCTGGTTGCTGGCCTTACAGATTATCTTAAGCATTCTGAAAAAACCCCTGATTTGCTTATCGTTGGCCCCGGTGCTATAGGTGCGCAGCTTGAAGGCAGTAAGGACTTTGCAAAATCATTTATGATGCGCCATCAAATTCCTACGGCAGCCTACCAATCATTCTATGCTAACCAATTTGCAGAAGCGGTGAATTTTCTGGACACTCTTAATCCCCCATACGTGATCAAAGCCGATGGACTTGCTGCCGGAAAAGGGGTGGTTATCTGTATCGAAAAACAGGAAGCTATTAACACATTGGATGATATGCTGCTGAAAGGCCGTTTCGGTAAAGCTTCCGGTAAGGTTGTGATTGAGGAATTTTTAAATGGCATTGAACTTTCTGTCTTTGTTCTGACCGACGGAAAACAATTTTGCCTGCTCCCTGAGGCCAAAGATTACAAACGAATCGGAGAAGGAGACAAAGGCCCTAATACAGGCGGAATGGGTGCCATCTCCCCCGTCCCTTTCGCCAATGAATCATTCTTGAAGAAAGTCATTTCACGTATCATCGAGCCAACTATCAATGGATTGGCTGTCGAAAATATTGATTACAAGGGTTTCATTTTTTTTGGCTTAATCAACGTCGACAATAATCCCATGGTGATCGAATACAATGCAAGAATGGGTGATCCCGAGACTGAAGTTGTCATACCCCGCATCGCTGAAGATATTTTGCCCTTATTAATTGAAACCGCCAAGGGTGAGTTGAAAACTGGCAAAGTGATGACCGATTCCCGTTATGCCGCAACCGTCATGATGGTGTCAGCAGGTTACCCTGGTGATTATATAAAGGGCAACCCAATTACCATAAAAGGAATAGATACAACTGACCTTGTATTTCATGCTGGTTCAGCACTACATCCCGCCACCGGGCAATTGGTAACCACCGGTGGCAGGGTACTGGCGGTTACTGCATACGGCATGAATGTAGAAGATGCTTTCCATAAAGCTTACCAAACGGTTCGAAACATCTCTTTCGAGGGAGCTTACTACAGGCGAGACCTCGGCAAAGACCTCGCAAATATCTCTGTTGATTAAACATCTCACATATAAACAAATCGACCACAAAAAGTGGGATGAATGCATCAACAAGGCGTTCAATGGACGCGTGTATGCGCTTTCCTGGTATCTCGATGAAATAGCTTATGGTTGGGAAGCACTCGTGGAAGAAGATTACACCTCCGTGATGCCCTTGCCGGGGGGCAAAAAAGCGGGTATTAACTATCTCTTTCAGCCGTTCTTCACTCAACAATTGGGTTTGTTCTCAATCGGATTACTAACTCCAGAACAAATTAACAATTTTCTGGAGGCCATCCCTTCTAAATATCGCTATGGTGAATTAAATCTCAACAGCCACAACAACCCGTCAGACGACCACCGCTACAAACTCACTTATAATTCAAATCACGAACTTGATCTGATCAAACCATACCCATCAATTCAGCATAGCTTTTCAGAAAACACACGACGTAACATCAAAAAGTCACACAATCAAGGAATTATCATCGCAAAAAACTCCGGCCCCGAAGAACTTGTTGCTTTGTTCTCCGCTAACAGAGGTGCATTGCTTAACCACATTACCGATGCACACTATTCAAGGTTGATCGCGCTAATGCACAAAGCTATCTATAATAATACTGGTTTTATTTCAGCATGTTATCAACACAACAACCTTCTTTGTGGTGCTTTTTTTCTTAACTTTCGCAACCGGTTAGTTTTCCTTTTTTCAGCCATAAGTGAAGAAGGGAAAAAGAATGGGGCCATGTTTTTTCTGCTTGATGAAACCATCCGTCAATTTGCAGAAAAACCTGTAATACTTGATTTTGAAGGCAGCAATGAGCCTAATCTTGCACGATTTTACAAAAGCTTTGGAGCTAATGAAGTGAAATACCCGAGAATTGTTTTTAATCGCCTCCCCTATCCACTGCAGATAACTGTAAATGTTGCGAAAAAACTGCGTCAAATAATATCTTTTTAAACCGATTCCAATACCACCTCCATCATGATACAGATACTGGGTAACCAAAATTCAATTTTCAATCAGTTTATTGCTGAAATCAGAGACGAAAAAATTCAGAAAGATCCTCTGCGATTCAGGACGAATATTGAACGTATCTCGATGATTTTTGCATACGAGATAAGTAAACGGCTAAATTATACAACCCACGAAGTGATTACAAGCCTGGGTGTAGCCGAGACGCCAGTTCTTACCGATCCGGTGGTTATCGCATCTATTCTGAGGGCAGGGCTCCCTATGCATCAGGGAATGCTTGCGATCTTCGACAAAGCCGAAAATGCCTTTATTTCAGCCTACCGTAAATACGCTAAAGATGAAGTATTTCAGATAAAGGTTGAATATACGTCAAGCCCCTCCCTTGAAGATAAAACTCTCATCCTGAACGATCCTATGTTAGCAACAGGCGCTTCCATGGCGCTTACATACAGGGAACTGATGCAATTTGGGAAGCCACGTCATACCCATATCGTCAGCATCATTGCCAGCGCTGAGGGCATCGACTACATTAAGCGCAAGCTTTCTCCCGGCGACTATACCCTTTGGGTTGGTGCTATTGATGATGAGCTTACTGCCCAATCCTATATCGTTCCGGGATTAGGCGATGCAGGTGATCTTGCTTTTGGGAAAAAAAATGAAACACATTGATTATGAAAAATCTATCATCCAGAATAATCAACCCAGTCGTTATTGAAAACATGCGGATTGCTTTGCACAGCATCCGAAGTCATCTTTTACGGACTATTCTGACAGTCATGATTATTGCCTTCGGAATCATGGCGCTCGTAGGCATCCTTACATCGATCGATGCCGTACGCTATTTCTTTGTGGAGAACTTCACCCGGATGGGAAGCAACACCTTCACAATCCGCAACATGACGATGCAAGGAGGAGGAGAACACCACAGGAGCGATTTTCTGAAAAAAATTACTTATGATGAAGCACTCGAGTTCAGACGTAATTTCACTTTCCCATCTGTAACCTCCATATCTACCTTTGCAAGCGGTTCTGCTACGGCACGTTTTGAAGGGAAAAAAACTCACCCTAACAACCGGGTTTGGGGAGCCGACGAAAACTATCTGGCCACTTCAGGCGAAATCATTCAGGAAGGGCGAAACTTTACCCCAGCCGAGGCATTTTATGGCAATCATGTCGCCATTCTCGGTGAAGCCGTTGCTGATGAACTTTTTGAAAAGAAAGGCAATCCTATCGGAAAAGTCATTGGCGTCGGATCTGGCCGCTATGTTGTCATTGGCGTTTTAAAATCGAAAGGGAGCAGCATTGGATTTTCAAATGACCGAACCATCATACTTCCTTTGATGAATGTCAGGCAAACTTTCGCCAAGCCTAACCAGTCATATTCAATAAATGTTATGACTTCACAAACTACTTCAATGAGCGCTGCCATTGGAGAAGCCACAGGAATATTCAGAACCATCAGAAAGGTGCCACTTGGTGAACAGGATAATTTTGCCATCATCAGATCTGATACCTTTGTTGAAATGATGATTCAAAATACACGGATGATATCAATCGCTGCTACCTTTATCGGCATGATCACCCTCGTGGGTGCTGCCATTGGATTAATGAACATCATGCTTGTTTCTGTTACTGAAAGAACCCGTGAGATTGGAATACGTAAAGCCATTGGCGCTAATAAACGTACTATCAGAAATCAGTTTCTTGCCGAGGCTGTGGTCATTGCTCAAATTGGTGGTGCATTAGGTATTGTTATGGGCATTGCCATCGGAAACGTCGTTTCTTATCTCATAGGTAGTAGTTTCATTATTCCCTGGCCATGGATCATCCTCGGAGTTACTCTCTGCTTCATTGTGGCAATGGCGTCAGGAATTCTGCCAGCCCGTAAAGCAGCAAACCTCGATCCTATAGAAGCCCTCCGATATGAGTAAATAGTCCGAATAAGGTTAGTCCAATCCATGTTCCTTTATCTTACGATAAAGGGTCCTTTCCGAGATACCCAGCTCTTTGGCAGCGCTTTTCCGTTTGTTATCGTGTTTACGCAAAGCCCTGCGAATCAACTCTACATTACGATGTTCCAGCGACAGGTTCTCTTCGATCTCTTCTGACTCGGTGATTGGCTCATTCAGGTGGGCAGCCGTATCTCTACTGATCTCTATGTGGGTCGGAAGATCATTAGTTTCCGCTACCTCGTCATCATAGTCGTGCTGATTTAGTCGGTTAATCACATTGGCATGTGTCGAATAGACATCCGATGGGACACCGCTGTGCGATATAATATCTCCAACTAGCTTCCTCAGTTCGGTGATATCCTTTTTCATGTCGAACAAAACCTTATACAACAGATCACGTTCATCGAAATCAGTTCCTGCGTGAGGTTTTCCCTTCACCAGAACAGGTAGTTCAGAGTAATTATTCTCAGGGAGATAACGATGTAATGTAATCGAAGAGATTTCCCTGTTTTGTTCGATGATACTGATCTGCTCTGTGATGTTCTTTAACTGTCGTATGTTACCAGGCCAGCGGTAGTTTGCCAACATTCTGACGGCCTCTTCTGAAAGATGAATTGCCGGCATTCTGTACTTTTCGGCAAAGTCGGCAGCAAATTTCCTAAACAGCAAATGAATGTCATCCTTACGTTCACGTAATGGCGGCATATAGATTGGAACCGAGTTCAAACGATAATAAAGATCCTGCCTGAAACGTCCCTGATTAATGGCGTCAGGAATGGTTACATTGGTGGCGGCCACTACTCGCACATTGGTTTTTATAACCTTCGAAGAACCAACTTTGATAAACTCCCCGGTTTCAAGTACCCTGAGAAGCCTTACCTGCGTCGATAATGGCAATTCGGCAACTTCATCGAGGAAGATGGTACCACCATCAGCTACTTCAAAATAACCTTTACGTGATTCATGTGCCCCAGTAAACGAGCCTTTTTCATGACCAAACAATTCAGAATCGATGGTACCCTCCGGAATGGCGCCACAATTAACGGCAATATACGCCCCATGCTTCCTTGTACTCAGTTGGTGAATAATCTGAGGAAAAACTTCCTTCCCAACTCCACTTTCCCCGGTTATCAATACAGATATATCAGTGGGTGCAACCTGCCTGGCGATATCGATCGCCCGCTCAAGTAACACCGAATTGCCCATAATCCCAAACCTATGCTTAATTGATTGTACTTCCATGTCAATGTGTTTTTTCAAAGGCAAATAAACCTGATGCAAAGATACTGAATTGCTCCTGACACAATGGCAGTAAATTTAAAAAAACCAAACTGGACATGGGAAACCACTTGCTCTTTCTATAAAAAAGGCGCAAGTGGCTTAAACCACTTGCGCCTTGCAATATAAGTCAGCAGTAGATTACCGTCTGACAGAAGCTCCAAATTTCGATTCAAAAGCACTGATCAGTCTCTCCATTACCCGCTCAATCATCTGATCAGTGAGTGTCTTTTCAGTATCAAGCAGGGTAAAGGTGAGGGCATATGATTTCTTTCCATCTCCGATCTTTTCTCCTTCATAGATGTCGAAAAGAGATACATGCCTCAATAGTGCAGACTCTGTCTGATAAGCCAACTCTTCAAGAGAGGAATAAGTAACCCCTTTATCAATCACAAGCGCTAAATCACGTTTCACTTCCGGGAAACGGGGAAGTTCTTTGAAGGTAATATCGCCATTTTGGTGGAAACGAAGCAATTTCTCCCAGAAAAGCTCTCCATACACAACACCCTGCTTAAGATCAAAATAGTGCAATACTTCAGGGCTTACTAGGCCTAATGAACCCAGCTTTTCGCGCTTGTATACCAAATCTATCCCCTGCGAGAACATTGGATGTTCACTTGTTATCATCTTAAGCTTTAACATATCAAAGCCAAGCATACTCAACACCCGTTTCAGATGAGAATGAACAAAATAAAAATCACCCTCTGAAGCGTTTCCCTTCCAACTATCTTTAGTTACTGATCCGGTAACAAACATCGAAAGCATCAACTCCTCACTGAACCGGTCTGTTACCAAGGAATTGACCGGTAACTCCGGATTGCGCTTATAAATTTTACCAAACTCATACAATTTCAGATTGCTCCGTTTATGATTCTGATTGAGAAGAATTATCTCCAATCCACTGAAAAGCAAAGTCTGCCGCATAACATTCAATTCTCGTGAAAGCGGGTTAGCCAGATCAACATTCCTGATCGGGTCTATCCACGGGAAATCTACTGTATATTGCGTTTTAGTCAGCGAAAGGGTCATGATTTCATTGAAGCCGTTGCTGCTTAACTGATCTGAGATTTTATTACGCAATTTCTCAGAATCAGGCTTCTGGGTAAACGAGAATGAAGCAGAAAACCGGCTATCAATCTCAATGTTATTGTACCCATAGATTCTTAATATCTCTTCAGTTACATCGGCTTCGCGTGTAACGTCAACTCGATAGGCAGGCGCTTCAAGCATAAGCTGATCACCATTACGCTCCAACACTTTGAAATCGAGTGAGCCTAAGATGACCAACACCTTGTCATCGGGGATCCGCTTTCCGATCATAGCAGCAATACGAGCCAGATCAACCTGAATAACAGCAGGATTGAAAGGGGTAGAAACTACATCCACTATATCCGACGATACATGACCACCCGCTAATTCACAGATTAATAAGGCAGCTCTTTTAAGTACAACCACCGTTGTCGTTGGATCAATGCCTCGCTCAAACCTGAAAGAGGCATCGGTATGTAATCCATGATATTTGGATGTACGACGAATTGTACCAGGGTCAAAACAAGCGCTCTCAAGAAAAATTGAAGTGGTTAATTCACTCACTCCACTCTTCAATCCACCGAAAACGCCACCAATACACATCGGCTCATCTCCATTACAGATCATAAGATCCTCAGATGTCAGGGTCCGCTCGATACCATCCAGCGTGACAAACTTAGTCCCGGAAGCACATTTCTGTACCATAACTTTTCCGGAGGTTATGCCTGCAGCATCGAAAGCATGAAGTGGCTGACCTGACTCCATCAGGATGAAGTTTGTAATATCAACTACATTATTAATTGGCCTGATTCCTACAGCCAGTAAAAAATTGCGCAGCCAGTCGGGCGAAGGAGCAATTTTAACCCCGCTAATGGTCAATCCGGCATATCGGGGACAAGCCTCAGTAGCAGGCACTTCGACACTGATATTGAGGTCATGGTTGTGGACAGTAAACATATCAATGTCCGGCATTTTTAACAACCCCGACGCCTCATGATCCCTGCTGATCAACGCCGCATTAAGATCACGTGCTACTCCGATGTGCGAAGTCGCATCAGTACGGTTAGGGGTCAATCCTATCTCAAAAATGTAGTCATCCTGTATGTTAAAATATTCCTTAGCCAGAACCCCAACCGGTGCATCGGCAGGGAGTACCATAATACCGGCATGTGATGCACCGAGGCCAAGCTCATCCTCAGCACAAATCATCCCTTCTGAAAGCTCGCCCCTGATCTTTGATCGTTTAATTACCAACGGATCATCTTTAAAATATAAAGTAGCTCCAATGGTTGCAATGGCCACTTTCTGTCCGGCAGCTACATTTGGGGCTCCGCAAACTACATGAAGCGGATCACCGCTCCCGGTATCTACCGTGGTCAGGCTTAAATGATCTGAATTGGGGTGTTTAGTACATGTAAGTACCTCTCCGATGACGATCCCGGACAATCCTCCCTTCACCGATTCAATCTTCTCAATTCCCTCTACCTCAAGACCACTATCGGTCAGAAGTTGAGCCACTTCTGTTGCCTCAAGCTTAATGTCAAGATATTGCCTGAGCCATTTGTATGATATCTTCATATTGGAATAATTTCACTGAATGATAAACTGGCAAAGTTACAGATTTCCAGCCTAGCTTTTGAAAACTGCCTCGATAAGTTTTCAACTGATCCGGCTCAGGTTTCTTTGTACCGAGGTTAACTCAACCAACCGGTCATGTAGCGCGCGATGCCCGGGCAATGACAATTCGGGATCGATGGTAAGCACTTCCAGTGCCGATTGCCTCGCGGCTTCAACGATACGCCCATCAGTTGTAAGATCGGCAATGTGCAATTCTATGGCTCCACTCTGCCGGGTTCCTTTCAAATCGCCAGGCCCCCGTATCTGAAGGTCGGCTTCAGCAATCGCAAATCCATCGGTGGTACGCACCATCGTCTCAATACGCTGCCGTGCCTCAACAGAAATTTTATCTTTGGTCATTAGAATACAATAGGATTGGTCAGCCCCCCTGCCAACTCTCCCCCGTAGCTGATGCAATTGCGATAAACCAAATCGTTCAGCATTTTCAATTACCATGACTGACGCATTAGGGACGTCAACCCCTACTTCTATCACGGTGGTAGCTACCATGATCTGAGTTTCACCCTTCACAAAACGCTTCATTTCGTATTCCTTTTCATCCGGTTTCAATTGCCCATGAACAATACTAACCGCATACTCTGGTAATGGAAAGTCACGACTGATGGCTTCAAAACCATCCTGAATATCTTTCAAATCAAGCGATTCTGATTCATGAATCAACGGAAATACCACATATACCTGCCGCCCCTTTGCAATTTCCTGCCGCATAAAAGAAAACACCCTGATTCGAGCTGAATCCGTAAAATGACGTGTAGCAACCTGCTTTCTGCCAGGAGGTAACTCATCGATAACACTATAATCAAGGTCGCCATAAAAAGCCATTGCCATGGTCCGTGGTATAGGTGTAGCTGTCATCACGAGAATATGAGGCGGAGGCACACTCTTTTGCCACATGGCAGCTCTTTGTTCTACGCCGAAGCGATGCTGCTCATCGATAACCACCAACCCAAGCTGAGAAAAAACAACAGGGTCTTCCAGAATGGCATGTGTTCCCACGAGTATTTGCAACCCACCTGAGGCCAGATCACGAAGCATCGGGCTTCTTACCGCTTGCTTAATACTTCCTGTGAGTAAGGCGATAGTAACGCCTATCGCATCAGCCCATTTTTTGAGCGTCTGAAAATGCTGATTGGCCAAAATCTCGGTTGGCGCAAGCAGACATGCCTGAAAGCCGTTATCAATGGCTATAAGCATGCAAAAAAGTGCAACGATGGTCTTACCACTTCCGACATCTCCCTGCAACAAACGATTCATTTGATGCCCCCCTGCCATATCAGCCCTGATCTCACGTATAACCCTCTTTTGGGCCCCGGTCAGTGGAAAAGGAAGCACTTCGTTATAAAACCGGTTAAAAGACCTACCTACTATTGAGAAATGATGGCCCCGGCTGGCAGCCTGTCGATGAAGCTTCTGCCTGATGAATTCGATCTGAATAAAAAACAGTTCCTCAAACTTTAGTCGTCGTGTGGACTGACGCAGGTGCATCTCATTTTGAGGAAAATGAATCCCCAGAAAAGCATCACGACGGTCAATCAATCGAAACTTCTGAAGTAAAAGAATCGGGAGTGTCTCCTGAATCTCATAGTAGACCGTCTGAATTAAGGAATGAATAATCCTGGCCATTCCTTTACTGTCAAACCCGTTAGCTTTCATCTTCTCTGATGAACTATACACCGGTTGCATTCTTTGAACGCTTGATCCGGCCTCACCTGCAACTTCCTCCAACTCGGGATGAGCGATACTGTAACGTCCATTATAATAACCAGGCTTACCAAAAATGATATACTCTTTCCCCTGTTGCAGTTTTGCTTTTGCCCATCGTATTCCCTGAAACCAGATAAGTTCCAGTGTACCGGTATCATCGCTTACCATAGCTGAGAGCCGCATGCTCCTTCCCGAACCTGCTGATTGAAGCTGTACAACTCTGGCTTTAACCTGTATAATGGCAAGATCGGAGTTAATATCGCTAATATGGTGAAATATCGTACGGTCGATATATCGAATAGGAAACACCTGCAGCAGATCAGCAAAATAGATAACATTAAGCTCCTCCTTCAGCAACTTAGCCCTCACGGGACCAACGCCTTTCAGGTATTCAACAGGAGTATCGAGAATGGTACCACGCATGTGACAAAGATAATCCGGATAAATATAACGACAAAAAAATGAGCCCTGTGTTTTGTACACAGGGCTCATTGATAAAATGAAAAAATTAATTCTAATATTCCCAAAGATCATGCTCGTATTGAAAGATCTCCTGTTTTATCTTTTCCGATTCGAGCAGGGCATCAAGCCCATTGGTATACTGCGAGATCTGACGATCATACACATTTTCAACCTTGTAAATATAAGAAGCAAATTTCCGCTTCAGAAAAAAGTCATCGTAGGAAATCCTTCCCGCATCGTTTCTTTCATTATAAATTTCCTGATTACACAGCCAATGACGAGCTTCGGGGTAATAGACCCAGAAGATAGTCAGATCAGTTTTTGACTGTAATCGTATTTTGTTCTCAGCATGAAGTTCACGCTCATCAATTACAAGGCCAAGGGCAAGAATTCTGCAATCCATCTGCGACCGCTTTTTATCAAAGAACCAGTCTTCAACCACTTTAACGGCACAGATGTGACGGGGCTGTATTTTAACAGTATCGAACTCCTTACTTCCATCAGCAGCAGTAACCGCAATAAAGTGACGCATCGTTGATGAGGTGTCAAATTGCGCCACATCAGCAAATGGCTGAATGAATTCCTCGTCGTTAAAAACCCGTAGTGTATTCGTACCAAATGGGGTTGTTGCACGGGGAGTCCTGATGGCATCGGTCAATACATTAAACAAACTCCTACGACCACGGGTTGGCTCCAGAGGAAAATACAAGGGTGCATTGGCTCTTTCACGCAGGTTGATATAACGCCATACACGTTTAGAATACATTACATCAGATTCCTGAACGGAAGGCAGGGGTATCGGAACCCTGTTGGAAACCCTGATCTTCTGCCATGATGAATTAACCGGCGACACAACCGATTGAGAATTGACACAAGACAGCCATCCAAAAAATATCGCGAAAACAAGAATCAATTTATTCATAACTAATAATTTACAAAATATTAAGATAGAATCCCGAAACGATTTCAGCCTTGGAGGATCCTTTTCTGCGTACCTGAATATTTTCGAAGTGAACCGTTGACCCTGACCTTAATCTGTCGATTACATTCGTACGAACATCGGCCGGGAGGAAAGCACCCGACACATTACGTTTTACACGTTCACCGTTTACTGTTGTTGAAAGATCAAACGACAACACGTCGTATTCAAGTCCATCGAAAAGAAAATCTATCAAAACAGCTTTTAACTCCGAACGTTTTAAGGCATCTATTGACACAGATCCACCGTTTTGCCTGTTGGCCATTACGATAGTAGGAGCGGGAACTTTACGTACTTTAAACACCTTCGACGACATTTCAGCTACTTTACCGTCATCTTTTTTAATGGAAACTGTAATAGTAACTGGCGTTGTATTAGTAGGTTTGAAGAGGAACTGACCCGAACCACTTGGCTTTGGCGTTCCAACACCTCCTCCGGTCGCCTTTACAAGAACTTTTTCTGCCGGATAACCAGGCACTGACACAGATACCGGGTTATCAAGATCTTCATAAAGCACCGAAACCTTATCAGGTGAAATGACAGCTACAGATTCCTGAACAAAGAATGAGCCCCCGAAATTGTATTCTTCCGGCTCTCCCATTGGATTAGTGAGGCTTATCACACCAGCGTACTTCCGTTCACCAAAAGCCATGCCAGCAGTACCAATTTTCATCATAACCATTCCATTTTCACCAGCCACCCTGGTTCCACCAGGACCACCGGGCCATTTATCACTACCCGTAATGTACCTGACATCGGGGGCGGCGATAGTATCATAAGCAGCTACCAAAACCTCAGCTTCAAAAACTTCACCCTTAAACAGAAATTCCTTTTTAGGGATTACACGTGCAGCAATAGCATTAAATTTAAAATCTGTTGCACCAACGTAACTGCTCAACCTGGTAACCACATCAAACTCCGCATTTCTGACTTCATTGATGAATTTATTAAGCAGAACCATGTCGGCGGCAAAAATGGTATGATAAAAGTTATAATTTGACCAATCTTTGGCAACACCTTCAGCATCCTTAAATTTACCCTCTGTTTTCAGTCCGATCTGGGTAGCCATGGCTTCCTGATGTTCGGGCTTAACAAGATTAATCATGGCAGTACGGTAGTCCTGAAACTTTTTCTTCATTTCATCCCCGGCCGATTTCTTCGTTAGATCGCCACCCACGGTGCCTGTGAAAAAATTAGTTCCCTTTTCGTAATCATCCTTTGATTCAAACCATCGAAGGCTTACCGTATCAGGCCGTTGATTTTCCGGGTCATAGAGCTTAATCAGTTTGTACCTGGTATCCTGAATGTAAGCAATTGCTTCATCCGATAACCGCTTGGCTTCTATTGCCTTCTGGTAGTAAGATTCAGCTTCCTTTCCCGCGGTAGCTGCTTTCTGACCAAATTGAGTGTAGGTATCTGTAAGTTTCTTCTCAAAATTTGTTGTCGTCACCTCCATACTGTCATTTACAATAACGAAGGCGTTGAGGATGTCTTTTGAGACGTTGAGTGCCAGTAATGCAGTGAGAACAAGGTACATCATACCTATCATCTTCTGCCTCGGGGTTTCTTTAAATCCAGCCATACTATGTCTTTTTATATATTAAACATTGCAGCTGCTTAGCCCTGACGTACACTCATTGCAGAGAGCATATTGCCGTAAATACTATTCAGTTTTGTGATATTGCTTGTCAGCAGATCAGCCTGCTTTTGATAATTTGAAGCCTGTTCGATAGATTTCTTCATTTGATCCAGATACATCTGCATAGCTGTTTGGATATCGCTCGATGTCTTGGTTTGCGAAGCTGTTCCTGCCATCTGCTGATCCAATGATTTCTGCAGCGCCATAAATGTCTGGTTCAGCTTGGCGGTGTTATTGGCAGCCTCAGTCATAGAAGCCAGGTACAAGTCGGTAACCTTACGGGTCTGATCACCTGTCTGATTGGTACTCTGAGAATTCTTGATCTGTACTTCATACAACGCATTCAAGGCTGTAAGGTTTTTCGTTACTGTCTGAAGCTGATTAGCGTATGACTCACTATTGCTGACAGAAAGCTGTATTGTTTGCGAGGCTTTGGCAAAAGTTTCAGCAGATCCGGTGAATTTCTCCACCATCTCACCTGCAGCCCTGGTAGCCGTAGTTAGATTCTGTTTCAGTTCCTGGTGAGCTTTCAACTCCTGACTCATGGTTTCCGAAACGTTATTGTAAACAGCATTCAATTGCTGAGTGCTCTTCGCAATTCCCTGAAGATTATCGAGATGAAGTTTCGAAACCTCTCCTTCACGTTGCAAAGTTTCACTGGTTTGAGCGTAAGCTTTCGAAAGGTTTCCAACATGTACGGTAGCCTGTTTCAAATGTCCCACAAATTCACCATTAACGGAAGCTGCATCAGCCATTGAATTCATATTTTTTGCTGTACTGGCAAAAGAACGCAATCCGTCTCCCAAGCTTTGAATCAGCACTGGATCTATCTTAGCTTCCGTAAACATTTCATCAAGTTTGTCAGAAACAGTGGTTGTCTTTTGATACTCTTCTTCAAGTGGGGAAGGAATCGTATCATCACCATGGTACATACCAGCTAATTCAGGATAAACGAGACTCCAGTCGGGCTCAACGTGTGGTTTCTCAAAAGCAGAAAAGAAAAAGATGACTGCCTCGGTAATCAGTCCAACAAATAACATTTCATTAGCACCAGTGATGTGTGTAATCTTAAAAAGAGCACCAACAATAACAACTGAAGCTCCCCACCCATAGAGCTTACCCATGAAATTTTTATACGCCCTGCTTTCAACAATTTTTTGTAACTTGTTCATTTGATCCGATTTATTTTGATTTGTACGTAATTTACTTCGTCTGAAAATCTACCTATTTATATACCTCTGAAGATTTGCTCGGATTATCATCCTTGGCACGTCCGAGATAGGGTTGTACACATCTGAACCCGATATAACTTTTTGCAGAATCCTGATACTCGTAGCTACGGGTACCGTTATGAAGAAAGTAGGATACATCTTTCCACGAACCACCTCTGATTACTTTCCTTTTCAGAACAGCAGGATCGCCATCCTTGGCGTTGTATGTATAGCTGGGATTTAAATCCCAGGTAACATTAAAAGAAACTTCATCGTAAGCACTCTGTGTCCATTCGGCCACGTTACCCGACATATCATATAAGCCGAAGTCGTTGGGGGGATAATGGCCGGCGATCACAGTCTGAATACCTCCATCGGCTGCATAGTTACCACGCTGCGGCTTAAAATTGGCAAGAAAACATCCTTTCTGATTGCGTGGGTATGGACCACCCCACGGATACGGATTCTCTTCATAACCACCTCGAGCAGCATATTCCCATTCGACTTCGGTGGGTAAACGGAAATCACTAATCAGCGGCTCACCCTTCTGGCTTTGCAGATAAGTGTTCATATATTGGGTACGCCATACGCAGAAGGCCTGCGACTGCTCCCATGTAACCCCTACAACAGGATAATTATCATAAGCCGGATGCCAGAAGTAGGTCTTAGTCATCGGTTCATTGTAACTGTATGAAAAATCTGCAATCCATGCCAACGTGTCAGGATAAACATTAATAACCTCTTCCATCACAAAGGCTCTGCGGTTACCCTGAGCAGCAATCGCGGGGGAATAGTTACCTCCACCTCCGGTCATCTGTCCCTGCGCATTTTTCTGGTGCTGCCATCTGTTTGATGCCTTGGCTGCTTTCTGAAGATCAATCCAGAAATAGCGATAATACAGCTTTCTGCTGTCGATCTCCTTACGGTGGAAAAAACGTTCTTCAATTGGCAGAAACAATCGATCTACCGGATTCGGGGTCCCCTGAGCCAACTTCTCACCTCTCCAATCTATCTTCTCTTTCCAGTTGATGATATACTGCTCTGGTTGAACAGGAGCTCCTGTAGAGTCAATGTTGAAGTTGGTTGGATCGTCAGGCCCCTGCCCTGTACGGTCGTTCAATTTCTTGTCGATAATAAAATGCTCAGGAACCTGCCCGGCATTGGCCACCTGAGAAAACCCAAGATAGGTGTGAGCCAATGAATCTCTTACCCAATAAACAAACTGACGATACTCGTTGTTTGTGATTTCTGTTTCATCCATATAAAATGATGAAAGAGAAACAGTTTTAGGTTGTTGGGTCTGAGCATACGGAACGTCCTGATCACCTGTCCCCATGGTAAATGAACCAAGCGGAATAAAAGTCATTCCATAAGGATCCGCCTGATAAAAAGTCGGCCTGTCAGGAACTCCGGTGAGTTCCCCGTTTCCTGAATTCCCGCAACCTGCTGCTATTAATAGCAATGCAAGATATAACAATGATCTTTTCATATAAAGAGTCCGGTTAGATGGGTCGTTTTTCAATTCTTTCCGAGTCAATGGATTAGCAAACGTGCAAAAGTAAGCGATATTTTTATAAAAATCTTGTATTTCTATAACTTTTAGGATTCTTATCCAAATCAAGTTTAAAACTATAGTTCACAACAATCTCATGGCTGCCGCTGCTTCCGGCACTTCCCAACTTAGACGTTGTGATATCATAGGAGTAACCCACACTTAACTGCTTGATTTTAATGCCAAGCAATATTGCTATAGCATCGGTGATACGGTAGCTAACCGCACCCCAAAACTTCTGATTATAGGTAACCCTGCCGGTCAAATCTACCTGATAACTAACCATATCAGTTTTAATCAGAACACTGGGTTCAACTTCATAAAGCGGATAATCAGGAATAACGTATTCATATCCACCCTGCAGATAGAGGTGACGCTTGTTTTGATAATTGGGCTCATCGCCCAGACTTCCGGTACTTTGAATAAGCTGCGACGCTGCGAAGCCCATGTAATATTTTCCGGGAACTCTGTACAATACTCCCAAGCCAACGTCAAACATCATCGGTTTGTCGGCATCAGTGCCATTTAAAAGAGGATCACTTCCCGATTCAAGCGGATTGAGACTGGCAAAATCGATGCTTCTATTCATCAACCCGAGTGTCGGGCCAAAACTAATCTCACCCGATCTGAAATCCGTGATGTAGGCGTAAGAGAGCTTTAACCCTATATTTTGTTCGTAGCCAAGCTTATCGCTGAGGATAGTCAAACCAACACCTCCATGCAGAATTCTCAAAGGTGCATCGACTGATAGAAAAAAGGTGCGGGGGGAAACACGGGTCCCGGTGGCATCCGTAAACCCAACCCATTGCTCCCGTAGCAGGCCGGTAACCGAGATATTACCGCTCGTACCTGCAAAAGCCGGATTGTAAGCCATCGGCGCAAACATATATTGGGTGAACTGTGGCTCTTGCTGAGCTTTCACACCCAATACAGTACAAATGAATACAATAACAATATATACCCTATTTGCGTAACCCATCAGATTATTTGATCTAATTCCCGCTAAAAACGGCGATAAATTAACGAAAAAAAAACAACCTGAGCAAAAATGGCTGTTCTGCTACTATTTTTAAAAATAACTTTCGCAAAGCAATTCTTTTATACTCCGGTGATTAAAAATAGTTTCACTTCCAAGAATAGTATTCAGTCTTTTAGACGATCTCACCCACTGACTGATTACAACTGAAATCCACATGCAGAAAGACACAAATTCCGGACAACACCTTGGCTATCCAATCTAAAGTATATCAATGCCTCCGGTTCAAGGGAATGGAAGAAACCTATTTACAACCTAACATTATAACAAGGTTTCTGCCCAAAAATTGTTCCGGACCGAATCCAAATGGTAAGGTTTCCACATAAAAACAGAAAATAGCCCTTCAAATCACCACTAAACAAAATAATTGCCATTCATTAAACTTGTTTACTATCATAAAAACATATCAACAGTTTCCGGTAAATGAACCAGCCACATCTATATCTCCTCACTGAACTCATTGCAGACTCCTCTATCTACAAAAATTCTAAAATGACATCATGGGAAATATTTATGAAACTAATTTGAGACATATAACCATATTGCGCTCTATCAATAACAAACCCTTTCATTTACCAACAGATAACTCAACATTTTAAATCAGAATAACTTATAGTTATAAAGCATCTCACATCAACAGATACTGACTATAATACAGCATTAAGGAAGTAAACTCCTAAAATCCATACAAGATTAAATACTTGTCGAAGGCGGGCAAATGAAAGCATATAGCATTAACGCTTAACCCTGTAGATTATTTCAACAGGTTAACCCGGTCAGCACCGATGACAATATCCCTGAAACAACCTGATAAAAGCTCCAAATCATGAGATGCTCCTTCGGGGAAAGTTGTGCTTTGTACAGCCCGATATTCATCAATGGAATACTTCCGGATGATAAGCCAATTCAATTCTGCCTATAGCTGCATGTGGCGATTTCGCGTACTCAAAACTTTTTATCACTAAGAGCTCAAATGCCACAAAAAACCCACATTATTCTAAAACAAAAAAGAAAATCGCCAAAATACTGACAATCAGAGGCCAAACATAGTACCCGTTCGAAGTCGCTTCGAAGTCGCTTCGAAGCTGCTTCGTAGTGCGTTTGTAGCTCTTTCGTTTCTTTACGAAACAACAACGAAGCTGCTTCAAATGAAGCATAATTTTAGTATAACACCTGTAACAAGACGAGAGGAACAGTTTTTGAACATAAAAAGTAAAATCAGTCAGGGATGTTGATGCTTCACGATTAGAAGCATACAGACCGGCTCCATCAGGTAAATGCTGATGGCTGAATTATTAATAACATGATGATTAATAACCAGAAAACAGCTACAAGAACAAATGCATCCATGACCTGTTATTTCCAATGCCCCCACCCGAAAACAGGCTGACTGTCAATCAGTAGAAAAGCAAAAAAGTAGTGGCCTATCGAATCTGAATAACAATATTTGTTATCGTGGCATAACACAAAACCTTATAAATTCAATTTCATTACCGGTGAATACAATAACACGATACTTTACTGGTGTAGGAGCACTTTCCTGCAGTCAGTACAAAACAGAAAACGAAAAGTACAGGGGTCAATCTTTACAACAAGTTATTGAACTACTTGATATTGAAGCGAACTCAAAGGATTACGACGGGCAGCAGAAATTCTTCTCGTCGTATTGCTATCTTCATTTCTCCAGATACTCTGGACCTTAATCTTTAACCCGGAGTCAATTATGTGTACTTTTTAACTACAAATTGACAATCAATACATTACCAATAATTAAAATTTACCTACAGATTGTTAAGAATTTTAAGATATGTCAGCCAATGATTTTAATTTAATGGCTTTGTGTATTGAGGTTGTCAGAATTCAATCAGACACCTGAATGATTTCCAAACTGTAGAGAGCAGCCGTCGGTAATTTAGTAAATCAAAGTACCTTTGTAAATTAATCCGGAAATTGATAACAATACGCTATGCCATTCATTCCCAAAGAGAAAATATTTTCACAGCGCTGGTTCGCCGATTATGGCCTCGTTGCTGCCGGAGCCTTAATCCTTGCCATAGGGTATGTACTGTTTATCTTTCCATATAATATAGTACCCGGAGGCGTTTATGGCCTTGCCCTCATTCTTCACCATATCACCCTTGGAATGCCGTACTGGCAGGATGGCTTTCCGGTTGGGATGGCCGGACTAATCATCAATATTCCATTAACATATTTGGGCATCAGAATTTTGGGACCCCGTTTTGGAATTAAAACAATTATAGGCTTCATTCTGACCGCGGTCTTTATAGATTTATTGACCCTTGCAATCAACAACAGTGACCCGCTGGGTTTGAGCCATGATGTTCTTTTATCTTGCATTTTTGGCGGAGCCTTAGCCGGAGCAGGTCTTGGACTGATTTTCAAAGCGAGAGCCACTTCAGGCGGTTCCGACATAATAGCCATGATCATCAGCAAGTATACAAAACTGCCTCTGGGACAACTCCTCATCTATATAGACTCTTGTATTGTACTATTAGGTCTGCTGGTATTTGGCGACTGGAAAATACCGCTTTACAGTTGGATTGTGATTTTTATAACAGGAAAAGTGATTGATCTTGTACTTGAAGGGGTAAGTTATGAAAAGTCGATTATGATAATCAGCGACAAACACCAGCAAATCAGAGATATCATCATTAATGACCTGAACCGTTCAGGCACCTTTCTGACAGCCAAAGGGATGTACAACGGAAGGGAACGCGTTGTTATTCATACTGTACTAAATCGCAGAGAACTAGCTATTTTAAAGGAGAGTATCAGATCGATCGACCCGAAAGCATTCCTCACAGTAACCGATGCCAGTGAAATTCTGGGCAAAGGGTTCAAATCGCTCAACGAAAAAATTTCAGATTAACAGAGATGGCTTTTGTTCCAAAAGAAAAAATATTCAGCGGCAAATGGTTCCGCTCATTTGGGCTGATAACAGCCGGGGCTCTGACTATTGCCCTGGGTTATGTCTTGTTTATAACCCCGTACAAAATTGTACCGGGTGGTGTGTACGGCATCAGTATCATCATTCACCACGTTTTTGGATTACCGGTGGGAACAGTTGCCCTATTCTTCAATGTACCCATAACACTATTGGGTCTAAAAATCCTTGGCCCCAGATTTGGAGCGAAGACCATCACAGGCTTCCTGCTGACCAGTGCCTTCATGGATGCCTTGAGTTACCTTCTGGGTGAAGATCCCCTCAATCTTTCGGATGAATTACTGATGTCGTCAGTATATGGCGGGGTTGTGATTGGTGTGGGTGTAGCCCTGCTGTTCAAAGCCAAAGCAACATGCGGGGGTACCGATATGGTAGCCATGATGTTGAGTAAATTAACCAAACGACCAGTAGGTCAATTAATGATCTTTGTTGATTCAGCAATTGTATTACTAGGCTTTATCGTGTTTCGTGATTGGCGCATTCCGCTTTATTCGTGGGTCACAATCGTTGTGTTGGGAAAAACGGTCGACCTGGTGATGGATGGGTTCAATTACGACAAATGCCTTATGATAGTATCAGATGAACATCAAAGGATCAGAGACATAATCATCAATGATTTAAACCGGGGAGGTACGCTCCTTCAGGGTAACGGCATGTACAATTCCCGCGAGAAACAAATTATCTTCACGGTGATGAACCGACGTGAGGTGGCCATCCTCAAATCACATATCCGCAGAATAGACCCTGGGGCTTTTATCACGGTGATGGAAGGAAGCGAGATTCTGGGAAAAGGCTTCAGGTCGCTGAATGACAAAATAGATGATTAATCGGTTAAAAAAGCCAGTTCAGTCCAATATAAACTCCAGACAGTCCATCCCTTTTATCAAGGGCCCGCCCATAATCAACTGCAAAGACAAAATTCTCATTCATTGCGATATGCAGTCCACCGCCAATGGAGGAATGCCAGTTATCATCGCCCGTATCGAAAAACTGGGTCGTTACCTCTTCCGGAACTTTAGATCGGTCAACTCCGATACTTTTCAGCACCTTGCCGGTATCAAGAAAACTACTCAGGGCAATGTAAAAATTCTGCTTTAACCAGTATGTGCGCACAACTTTCCAACGAAATTCGAGGTTAGCATACCCCACGGCATCACCTACAACCCTGTTGCGGAGAATACCACGCAACGACCTGCCACCACCAAGGCCATCCACTGTTGTACTCCTTGTCATCGAATTTATCATATATGATTGCATATACCAGGGTGCCGATCCCAGAATAGTACCCTGATAACCAAACCGGCAGGCCAATGAAAACACATTGCGTTTCAGTGAAAAATACTGCCTGTATATCAGAGCCAACTTAGTCCAACCTGAACGATCCATAAGAAAAGATGGTGCCGTTGCAACGACGGCTTCAGCCCAGATCCCGTTCATTGGATTGGGTTCATTATCACGCGTATCATACACCACACCAGCCTTGAACATACTAACCCGCCCCCCGGTTTGATCAACTTCGGGCAGCAACCCCCAATTCATGTATAATTTGTAAAGAGATACGGTATCGGGCAATACATCATCTGCAGCCTTGCCTTTATTTAAGGCATCAATATCGACCTCACCAATTTCAAGATTGAGGAAAGTGTACCCGGCTAAAACATTCCATGGTGAACCGCCCAGTGGTTTTTGAAAGGCGGCCTCCATGCGAAGCAGCCGCCGCTCAATACGGTAAAACATTCTGCTGATGTAATCTTCTTCGTCTTCTGTTTCCCAGAAAACATTATACCGGCTTTGGTAGCCGTTGAATCCATAAAAGTCGAGCGCCTGTTGTGTCAGGTAGCTAAGGTCGGCGGTAACACGTATACCGAAAGGCATCAAATATTTGCTGTCAAAATTTAGCTGATTAATACCACCACCCTTGGTGGTTCGGGCTAATTCGCCATACAAAGACCATCGATAATCAGGATAGAGTGAACCATCTCCGTATTGATAGAGATTAGCCAGCGCGCCATATTGAAAACCGAGATCAGAATTAAAAAGCACCGAGGGCAAAGCTCCAAGGTTCAGGCCAGTCTTGTTACCTGATTTTGTAATTAAAGTATCCTGCCCCCTTGTCCAAAAGGAGAACAAAAGCAGCACAATGAGAAGCAAGGGTCGGCGGGCAGGTATCATACAGATGAATTTATTTTCAAACCTACACAATTTTTTATTTAACCTGACCTTATGATGAAGACAACTTGCCGAAGAAGACAAGATATCTGCGATAAATAAAACTGAACGATGATGCTGAATAAAAAGTCGTATATTTGTCACAGCGTGTTACTTACTGAATTTCAACGCATGAAAAAAACATCAATTATTCTTTTCGTCCTGGTTCTCAGCGGCATAGCCTCGGTAGCACAGGAAAAACAGCCTGGCGAGTTTCGTAAATTTTCGCTTGGTTTTGACTTATATACTGATATTTGGCAAAAAATGCCAGAGAACGTAGATGCCTCTTGGTTAAACCGAAGTATAAACTTTTACGGGTTGTTTAACAATCAGATGGGAGAAAGCAACTTCGACTTCAGTTATGGTCTTGGAATGAGTGTTCATAACTTGTATATGGATGCTTTACCCTATGACAAATGGGGTTATACAGAATTCATTAACATCCCCGACTCGATCAGTTACGATAAAGCCAAAATAACCATGGCCTATGTTGATATTCCACTGGAAATCAGATATAGAGCTAAAAGCGGTTTTAGAGCCTATCTCGGTTTTAAATTCAGTGTACTGGTACACCAGCATTCGAAATTTGTAGGTGAAGATACTAATGTTGGTTATGATGTAACGATCAAACGCGATGATGTACGTTATCTTGAACTATGGCAATACACTGTCTATGCAAAAATCGGTTACAAATGGATTAACGTTTATGGAGCATATCAGCTTCAGCCCACCTTCAAGAAGAATCAGGGGCCTCAGATGTACCCCATTTCTGTTGGCTTAAGCATTATGCCTTATTAAGAAAATCGATTGTAAAATAGCAAATAAGTAACTATTTTTACATCATGTTCCTGAAATAAAACAGGCCCATCAGAAAGCCCGCAATCCAACCGACCACCAATTGAAATGGATTGTGGGCTTTTAATTTCAGGCGTGCATAGGCCGCCAAGAAAGTCAGAGCTATCCCTGAAATTATAAAGATTATCAGCATCAACGCAGAAGGCTCTGAAAAAAAGCAATTGAAAAAAGCCACAGTCGCACCGATACCTGCCATATGAATGCTAATCTTCCAGAAAAGGTTAACAAGAAAAGTGAGACTAATTAGCAAAGCCCCAAACAAGGGAAGTCGGTATACCATACCCCCGACGCCCATCAAATCGTAGACGAGCCATAATAAAAGGGAAAAAGCTACCATGATGATAAAAGGGGCATTTCGCTCCTGTCGTTGTGTCATCTCCCAGGTTGAAACAATCCGATGTTTAAGCAGCCAGAAAGTGGCAAGAATAGGAAAGACGGCTACAAACACCAAGGCAATGATCAGAACAAACCAACCATTGTGATTCCGTGGGGGGGAATGCCAGAGACCATCATATTGAATGGCTACAATAAAAATAAGTTGAATCAGAATAATGGGATGCAGGAGTACAGATAACAACCGTGCTACGGTAAAACCATCTGTCGTCAGTGGATGATAAATCTTAAAGTTCACGGCGCAGACGAGCTACCGGAATATTCATGTGTTCGCGGTACTTGGCAATGGTACGCCGTGCAATCACATACCCTTTTTCTTTAAGAATGGCCATCAACTCCTCATCTGTTACCGGGTTGGTTTTATCCTCACCTTCGATACAATCGGTAAGAATTTTCTTGATCTCACGTGTAGAGACCTCTTCACCCGAATCGTTGGTCAGCGACTCCGAAAAGAAAAACTTCAGCAGATAGGTGCCGTAAGGGGTCTGCACATACTTGCTGTTAGCAACACGGCTGATGGTAGAAATATCCAGCCTGACCCGTTCAGCAATATCCTTAAGGATCATCGGACGAATTCTTTTTTCATCACCTGACAGGAAAAACTCACGCTGGTATTCCATGATAGCTGTCATTGTTACGGAAAGAGTTTGTTGTCTTTGTCTGATAGCATCGATAAACCATCGGGCCGAATCTACCTTCTGCTTAACAAATATGGCAGCATCTTTCTGCTGACTGGTGGCCTTACCACGAGCTTCGACAAAAGTCTCAAGCATTTCGGTATACGTCCGATTAAGTTTCAGCTCGGGCATATTACGGGAATTCAAAACGAGTTCAAGTTCCCCGTCATGATTATAAACAAAGAAATCGGGAATAATATACTGACTTGTCCGCTGATTCTCATTCAGAGAATTACCCGGTTTGGGGTTAAGGGTAAGGATCACATTAACGGCATCTTTTATCTGGTCATCGGAAAGCTGAATCCGCTTTTGAATTTTATCGAAATGTTTTTTAGTAAACTCGATAAAATTCCGGTCAATAATCTTTATTGCTGCTTCAACGGTCGAAGTCAGCGGCATTCGTCGTAATTGCAGTAACAAACATTCACGAAGCGACCGGGCGGCGATTCCTGGCGGGTCAAATTGCTGGATAATCTCAAGAACCTGCACAATTTCCGGCCTTTTCACCTCAAGGTTGTAGATAAAAGCCAAGTCATCTATCATGGCATCCAACTCCCGGTTGAGATATCCGGAGTCATCAATGTTACCTATAATCTGATTGCCAATGATTATCTGCCGCTCGGTGAGCACGCGAAGGCCGAGCTGTTGCTGAAGCATCTCCTGAAAACTGGCACCGGAGACAAAGGGAGTCTCGTGCACATCATCATCAGGACTGCTGTTGTTGGCTTGAAGGCGGTATAGCGGAATATCATCATCTTCGAGATAATCCTCGAAGTCAAATTCCTCATTTTTGTCATGTACAGGTTCCGGATCACCAAAGTCATCGTGATCCTCTCCTGAAGGTTCATCCTCATCAGCTATAGGAGTCTGGATATCTTCTTCGGGTGAATCAGGTTGCGTGTATTCATCCTCAAACTGCAGTTCGGCTTCTTCTAATGCCGGATTCTCCTCAATCTCTTGTTTAATTCTTTGCTCCAATGCCATTGATGGTATCTGCAGCAATTTCATCAGCAGTATTTGCTGCGGAGAAAGTTTTTGAAGAAGTTTTTGCTGTAGTTTCTGGCTCAGCATAATATAAAGTCTACAATTTAATATTCTTACTTAGAAAACGGAGAGAGTCCATTAGGCAAAATAGCCATTGATCAGCTTTGGAATAAACAAAGGTATATCTTTTTGTTGATTAGAAAAAACCGTTCTGAAAGTGTCATGTTTTGGATGAAAGTGGTCAGGTGCTCAAAAATAACAGTCTGGCGCCGGAATGATTCCGGACCAGTTGACTGTTCCATAATGAATTTTTAAAATTCAGCATTCTGAGGTGTTCTGGGAAAAGGAATGACATCCCGGATGTTGGCCATACCCGAAACGAACAATACCAGACGTTCGAATCCAAGACCAAAACCACTGTGAGGAACTGAGCCGAAACGCCGGGTATCAATGTACCACCACATCTCTTCTTCCGAGATGTTCATTTCTTTCAGCCTTTTGCTTAGTTTTCCCAAATCTTCCTCACGTTGAGAGCCCCCAATAATTTCACCAATACGTGGAAAAAGGACATCCATCGCCCTGACGGTTTTACCGTCATCGTTCTGTTTCATATAGAAAGCCTTGATATCCTTCGGATAATTGATCAATATCACCGGTTTCCCAAAATGTTGTTCAACAAGGTAACGCTCATGCTCCGACTGCAAATCACAACCCCAGTCAACCAGGAATTCAAATTTCTTTCCAGATGCTTTTAATATTTCGATGGCAATGGTATAATCGAGTCGTTCGAACGAACTCTCTACGACATGATTAAGTCTTTGGATAAGTTCCTTATCATACATCTCATTCAAAAAGGCCAGATCTTCAGCACAGTTCTCAAGGGCAAAACGAATGAGATATTTCAAGAAGTCTTCGGCAAGATCCATGTCATCAACAATATCATAGAAAGCCATCTCGGGTTCAATCATCCAAAATTCAGCAAGGTGGCGGGGGGTATTTGAGTTTTCAGCTCTGAAAGTTGGTCCAAAAGTATACACCTGACCAAGTGCCAGCGCACCAAGTTCAGCCTCCAACTGACCGCTGACCGTTAGACGTGATTCACGCCCAAAGAAATCTTCAGCAAAGTTAACTTTCCCATCAGGTGTAAGTGGTGGCCTTGCCGCATCAAGAACTGACACCCTGAACATCTGACCAGCTCCTTCGGCATCACTGGCAGTAATAATGGGTGTATGCATGTAAAAAAATCCATGCTCATGAAAATATTTGTGAATGGCAAATGCCAAATTATGCCTAATTCTGAGCACAGCTCCAAATGTGTTGGTACGTGGGCGTAAATGTGCTATAGATCTCAGGAATTCAAGACTATGCCCTTTTTTTTGCAATGGATAGGTATCAGGGTCGGCTTCACCGAAAACCTTTACCGATTCAGCCAGTAACTCAACTGTTTGCCCTTTGCCCACCGATTCAACCAGATTACCAGTAACACTAATACCAGCACCAGTAGCAATCGGACGCATGGTTTCTTCATCAAAACGCGCTAAATCAAATACGATTTGAAGGTTATTAATCACTGATCCATCATTCAGGGCGATAAAGGCCACGTTTTTGTTCCCGCGTTTTGTTCTCACCCAACCCATAACAGTGATGGTTGTACCTGGCACACCGTGCTGAAGTACATCAGAAATTTTTATACGATACATCGATAGAAGTTTAAATACTAATTACTTAACATGGTCAACCTGACACCGTCTGCAATTAAAACTTACATGACAATATGCTGCAGGCCGGCTCAGGTTATGTAATGCAAAAATAAGGAAATACCTATACACTCCACATTCAATGGCCACAACACCCTGAGTGCATTTCTATACATGATAATTAAGCATTAATATTAAAAACAGGTTTTTTTATACCTTTGGCGCAGATTCCCTGTCTGCTATCCGTACAGGGATCACCCTGGTTCCCAAAACGGATAAAACGCTCCTTGAATCTTTTCATTTAAAAATAGTTTAACCCTATTTCTACCCCTTACACCTCCTAATGATTCATTCGGCGAAAAAAAAAATTCATTAATCAGGCAACCATTTGAAAACAGGTCAGTCTATCGGAACGAATATGCTTTCATCTGAAGATTTGCAATTAATAGATGGTTGCAAAAGCGGCAAGAGGCAGTTTCAAAACCTGCTGTATCAGAGGTATTTCCGAAGGATGTTTGCTGTCTGCCTGAGATATTCCAACAATCAGGTCGAAGCAGAAGACATTTTACAGGAAGCATTTGTGAAGGTGTTCAGAAGTATCTCAAGCTACACAGGAAATGGTTCTTTCGAAGGCTGGATAAAGCGCATCATGATTAACACCTCGCTGACTCAATACCAGAAAAACAAGAAAATGGGTATCAGCGTAGATTTGGAGATTGTGGAACCCTATTTGAGTGATGTTGATGAAAAAGCAGATCAGACTGGTGTTGCCACTTCATTGAGCGCCGATCAACTGAACGGGTTGATTCAAAAATTGCCTGAAGGGTACAAACATGTATTCAGCATGTACGCTCTGGATGGGTTTACTCATCAGGAGATAGCAGATTCACTGGGTATAAACATCAACACCTCAAAGTCGCAACTTTCGAAAGCGCGAAGATATTTACAGAAAGAAATTGAAAAATTGACAGAGAACACACGATGATGGACAACCGTCACGACAATATTGATCAATTGTTCCAACAGGGACTGGACGGCTACGACCCTACACCTTCTCCAAAGGTGTGGCAGGGCGTCAGTCGTGATTTGTCGTGGACCGAATTCACCAAATTCAACTTTACCAACTTTACCCACAACATATATCTGATCGGTGGCTCGGCATCTGCATTGGTGGGGGTCATTCTGGCAGCCTATCTGACCTTTACCGGCAGCCCGTTACCCCAACAAGTGAAAGAACCTGTGTCAGCAACACAGGAATCACTGGTTAAACCCATTGAAGTTAAAACTGAGAGATATGTTACAAACATGCAGAGCGGTGTAGCTGTTGCGAAAGAAACATCATCTCTTATACCTGAAAAACGCATCATCAGACATGAAACGCCCCAACAAGATCAGATTGCCCGCTCTGAGCAATACATCGGGACTATGACACCCAAGACCACTATTGCTTTCAAAATCGATGATACTGTCAAGCACGACTTCTGGACAAGAACCTGGGATAAAATTGCAGGTCTTGACGGCTTCTATTGTCATCCCGGAAAATTTTCGGTAGGTGTGGCTTCAGGGATTGATAATTTTGTTCAGCCAATGGGCGATAAAGCCAATGACTATACCTTTAATTCCAATACAAATCAGGTAAAGCTCAGATATGAAAACTACGGTTTTCAGATAGAAACCGGCCTGATGCTTAATAAGTGGGAGGATAAAGGCCTTTACGACGCCAGTTACCGCGATTGGGATACTGTATACTCGTATGTCAGGGTTAATTACTTCATTCCCGACCCTACAAATCCTGACAGTGTCGTTTTGATTAAAGAAACTGTTTATGTCTTTGATTCTGTTAGCAAGACCGCTGCCATTTCAGCTACCAACAAATATACTTACCTCACCATACCACTACAGTTCGGATACAAGTTGGCTGAGTACGGACGGTTTGGAGTAACAGCATGGGTTGGGGGAGCCATCAGTTTTGAATCATCAAGACAGATAAGTTCACCACCAATACCCCCCGGTGCAAGAACAAGGGTATCCTATACCGACATAACACCCGAAAGACGTACTCAATGGTTTATGTACAATGCAGGACTTCGTTTTGACGTAATGCTATCCAGTAGAATTCAGTTGGAAATTGAACCCTATTATAGAGCTTATACGAAACCTGTTTTTACTAACGGAAACCTTTCCAATCCCCACTCTCTAGGGATAAATGCAGGCCTCAGCGTAAAATTCTAACGACTTCTAACCGTTTCATTCTGTTTTTGATTAAATTTGTGGATTCTTGTTAACCCGACAGGAAGTTTAGGCAATTACTAATTCGTACAGGATTGAAAAACAAGCTTTTTTTCTTAGTTGCTGTTTTTCTTTTAACCCTTTTTAAAGGGAATGCCTATGCTATTGCCCAATCGCCCATAGACAATTGCAAAGCAAATTTTTCATATTCAATAATTTCAGGGGCACCATTATCGGTTCAGTTCTGGGATGCATCCAGCGCGACCTACATCACTTATCTTTGGGAATTTGGTGACAATACTACCAGCAATGAGCAGAATCCACTACACGAATACCAGCAGGCCGGAGTTTATGAAGTCTGCCTGTATATCTCAGATGTCACCAAGTCGTGTTTTGATGTGCTCTGCAAAACGATTATAGTTCCTATTCCTACTGACTGCGGAGCATCTTTCATTTACACACGCGATGCTTCTAATCTGCTCCAATACCACTTCATAAGTACTACAGGGATCGCCATCGACTCCCTTTGGTGGGATTTTGGAGACGGAAACAGTTCAACCGTTCCAAATCCTTCGCATACTTATGCTGATACCGGGATATATATCGTCACCTTGAATGCAAAAAACATTATTGCCTCAGAGGTTTGCTGGTCACTGTTTATCGACACCATTGATTGCTCGATTGAGGAGTGTGTATCAAAGTTCGAAGCAATTGCTCACCCGATCAATCCCTTTATTTATAATTTTAACGCAGTAACCCAGGGAAGCATTAATTCCTATTACTGGGATTTTGGTGACGGACGAAACTCTACAGAACCAAATCCAATTCACACATTCGTGGACACCGGAACCTTTATCGTGAAGCTCAAGGTCGGCAATATCTTCTTTCCTGAATATTGCAGTGATTCCAGTGAACAAAGCATCTTTATTGAGTTGATGCCCTGCCAGTCACTCTTCTCATTCCTTCAAGATTCCACTAATCCTATGTTTTTCAATTTCCTGAATCAATCATCAGGGCCTGGAGACGAATGGGTATGGACTTTTGGCGACGGCAATTCCTCATCTGAAATCAACCCCATACACTTGTACAGCGACACCGGGAACTATGAAGTATGCCTAACTATTAGAAATTCCCAGTACCCGAATTATTGTAACGACGTTAATTGTATCCCCATAAGCATCGCCGACCTGACCTGCTCCTCTGCCTTCACTTATAGTCAGGATACCAATGATTTACTATCGGTAACATTCAACCCTCTCAACCCGGGTCCTGCGAACAACCATGAATGGACTTTCGGTGATGATTATGCTTCTTCGGAGATAAGGCCTGTTCACCAATATGCTGACACAGGATGGTATGAGATTAAACATCATGTTTCCAACACTTACTTTCCGCAATATTGCAATTCAACAATAATGGACAGCATCTATATTGGGTTTGTTAAATACCCTGAGGCCAACTTTGACATCCTTTTTGATTCGTTATCCGGCACACCAAATCTATACAGTTTTACAGACCGTTCGACAGGAACCAGAATTACCAACTGGAATTGGTCATTTGGTGATGGAGCAGGTTCAACACAACAAAATCCGGTTCACCATTATATGCTGACTTCATCGTTTATAGTCTGTCTTGAGGTCTCAGATTCCATTCCACCACGATATCAACTGAAGAGTCAGCGTTGTAAAACCATTCAAACTCACCAGTATTATGATCTTGGTGGCTCTATCTATGATGGCCCGATTCCGATCAACAACCCGGATCCAGAGGGAGACACAGCGGAAGTAACTTTATATCGTATCTATAATGAGAACAATATCGTAGCTGTAGCATCAAGATCGTTTTCCAGTTTAGGCTACTATTACTTCCAAAATGTACTTAAGGGAAACTATATGGTTCGGGCAAACATTACAGATGGCTCACGGCAGGCAGGAAAATTTTACCCCACATGGGCAAAAGAAGCTGTCAACTGGACACAGGCTAATCCAATTGAACTCAATCAGAGCCTGTTCCTACAGCATGTGTACCTACAGCCCCTGCCAGATATACCGACCGGAGTGTGTGGAATAGATGGCATTGTTCTCAGAGTTCCAGATCCAAACACTACAACAGGTATTTCCGAATCCGGTGTTACAGTATATCTGGCTGATCCCGCGCGAAGAATCTTAAAATATAACGTTACTGATATAACCGGGCGCTTTCTCTTCAGAAATCTACCTGTCGGAAGCTACCTGTTATTTGCCGACCATCCGGGTTTCCTTTCATCGACCGAATCAGTTGCCCTTACCAACCAGATGCCTTTTGGCGGAAACATCCGCGTTAAAATATATAAACAACCGGAGGTAGGCATCAACGAAGCAGCATTAACTGATGATCTCCTGGTCGCTGGCAACCCCTTTGGCCGTTTCCTTAACATTTGTCTTTCCGAAATGACTACCGGAACGTCCACAATAACAATTCGTAATATGATAGGACAAACAATTTTTGAACTCAACACTGATGAAAAAAGTCTAACTATCAATACAGAAAAATGGCCTTCAGGTATCTATTTAATCCATCTCGATAATCCTTCCATCCACTCACAGAGCAGGAAGGTACTAAAATTCTGAGGTTGATTAAGCGATAACAACCACACTACATGGCAAAAAAAATATCAAAGAAGAGCATATTAGGGATAGATATAGGTGGAAGTGGAATTAAAGGCGCGCTTGTTGACTTTGAGACAGGTGTTCTGGTAACTGACCGACATCGATTAGCCACGCCAAAACCAGCTGATCCCGTATCGGTAGGACACACTGTAAAAGAAATCATCAGACATTTTGATTATGATGGTCCGGTGGGAATTGGATTTCCGGCAAGGGTCATTCATGGAAATGTAAAGACTGCTACCAACATAGATAAAAGCTGGATTGATACCGATGCCCAAAAACTCTTCAGTGGAATTAGCGGAATGCCCTGCTTCATTCTTAATGATGCTGATGCTGCTGGTATGGCAGAGTTAAAATATGGATCAGGAAAAAATGTTACTGGACTCGTTTTCATGGTTACTGTTGGAACTGGAATTGGGACAGCAATCTTTACCGACGGAGTCCTCGTTCCAAATACAGAACTGGGTCACCTTAGAATGTTTGGTGACATTGCTGAGGCCTATGCTTCTGATGCTGCACGCACCCGTATTAACCTTACATGGAAAGAATGGGGATCACGTTTCAACGAATATCTGTTATACCTCGAATTCCTGTTCACACCAGATATATTTATTATTGGTGGAGGCATAAGCAAAAAATTCAGTCAGTTCGAAAATCAATTGAAAACTCAAGCCAAAGTTGTTCCGGCCAAACTTGAAAATCAGGCAGGCATTGTTGGTGCAGCAGCCTATGCCCTCAATATGATGTAGCCAGAGACATTAATAGTTAATCATTATGGTCTTAAAATCTATTGTTAAAGGTATAGCCTATGGAGGGCTATTTCTTTTTGCTGTTTCATGTCGTACCATTAAACCAACGGCACCTGCTGAATCGGTGCTGCCCTATTCTGTTGAAAACGCACCTTCATATATAAGCCTAACCCTTGAAACGGGTATAGATGAAATCGAAACATTTATTAACCGTCGATTCGATGGGTTGGTGTATGAAGATATGGATCTTAAAAACAATGGTGGCGACAATCTCATGGTTAAAGCATGGAAACAAAGCAGGATAGAATTGGGCCTGAACGGAAATGAACTCAGGTATGAGGTACCGCTTAAACTATGGATAAAATATTACTATGAAAACAAGAGTCTGGGAATCTCTTTCTCCCAACCCATTGAACTCGAAGGAGCTATTCTTCTCAAATTCAAGTCAGAACTGTCGCTAAACCCCAACTGGACGGTAACCTCTAAAACCACCCCGATAGGCTATAGCTGGCTTAAATCACCTGCCTTAAAGCTTGGCCCCGTCGATATTCCAATTGGTTTTCTGGCCGATAATATCTTAAAAAACAACCAAAAACCTATCGCGCAGGCCATCGACAAAATAGTAGCAGAAGAATTAAATCTGCGTCAATATGGTCTTGATGCATGGAAGACACTCAGTACCCCAATGAAAATCAACGAAGAATATAACACCTGGGTGGCTTTACAACCTGTAGAACTATATACTATTCCGGTCTCAAGTGCAAAGGGAAAAATCGTTCACCAGATGAGCGTGAAAGCACTCGCTGAAGTTTTTGTAGGACAACCTCCGCACCATGAAACAACATCCCTGCCGGATATCAAAATAGTTGAGAAAGTTGAGAAAGACTTTTCAATCATGCTGCAGACCCGACTTTCATATTCTGAAATGCAAACTGTTGCAGGCAAATACATTGTCGGTAAGACCTTTCAGATAGGCAACAGGGCGGTCAAGGTGACGGGGCTTGAAATCTTTCCTGCAGGTGATAAAATCGCCCTGCAGGCAGAAGTCGAGGGAGACATTAAAGGTACGATATACTTTACAGGACGTCCTGTTTATGATTCAGTAACAGCAGAGATTAAACTCGACAAGATTGATTTTGATATTCGTACACGCAACGTACTTCACAAGACTGCCAGTTGGCTGCTCAATGGAACCATCAACCGGAAAATCGGAGAACAACTGATATTCCCTGTCCAGAAAGATGTCGAAGAAGCAAAGCGACAAATCAATGAATACCTCAATCACACGCAGTTAACACCGGAACTGACACTGAACGGGAGAATAGTTCGTATAGGTTTTGGTGAGATCAAAATTCTTAACGACGGGTTACTAATTCCAATTGAATTAGGAGGAAATCTCAAGGTAAGCTTTAAAGTTTCGGAGATCAACAAATAAGCTTTCCGGTCATCTTCCTCTCCGATAGTCAACAACCAACAACATTATCCGGCCAACAACCCGATAATAATTTTTAAAAAAGAAAAAACTTTCAGGCGCTCTATATCGGCATCACTGTTCTGAAATAATATAGAAACAATCATAGCCAAGGATATTCTGCCCGATTGAATTTCGTCACGAACCCTCTCCGAATAAAAGATCTGAGCTTACTTAACCAAAGAGATCAACGATAAATATCCACTGATCTGCCAGAAAGTCGATGATGGATGTGCCTTTCTGATAAAAAACCAATCCCATAAATATAAGCTGTTCAACGATAAAAACAACCAAAACAGTTCTGGCAAAAAGATTAAAGTCAGCTTTACACGTCTTCATAGAGTAGGAATGGTCTGTTCAACATTAGGATTCAAAAGCTAAAAGTAGAACTTTTTAGTAGACAGATTGTTTAGTGGTTCGAAAAAAATATGCCACGAGCCTGAAGAATGGCTGACTATAAATCCGCATTATGATTGAAAAAATTCTTGTTGCTAACCGTGGAGAGATCGCGGTTAGAATTATGCGCTCTTGCCGTGAAATCGGAATCCACTGTGTAGCTGTATTCTCTGAAGTTGACCGAAAAGCAATGCATGTCAGGTATGCTGACGAGGCCATATGTATTGGGCCGGCACCTTCAAACGAAAGCTACCTAGACATTGAAAAGATTATTACCGCCGCTAAAACAACCGGGGCAGATGCAATCCACCCTGGCTATGGTTTTTTATCGGAAAACGCACGATTTGCTGAAAGATGTGCCAAAGAAGGAATAATTTTTATAGGGCCGTCGTCCGAAGCCATCAGAATCATGGGCGACAAAATCAGCGCCCGCCAAGCCGTCATAAGGCACGGCGTTCCAGTTGTTCCAGGAACAGATGGCCCAATAATCAATGAAGCTGAAGCACTCAAATTCATTCAGCAGATCGGGCTACCGGTTATGATCAAAGCATCGGCAGGTGGAGGCGGAAAAGGGATGCGGCTGGTAAAAAATGAAAAAGAGATAGAATCGGCCATCAGAGCTGCACGCTCAGAGGCGAAGTCGGCATTCGGCAACGATGCCATTTTTATTGAGAAATATATTGATTCACCACATCACATTGAATTTCAAATTCTGGCTGACCAATTTGGCAACACAATCCACCTCTTCGAGCGGGAATGCTCTGTACAACGTCGTCATCAAAAAGTCGTGGAAGAAACCCCCTCTCCCCTAGTGACTCCCGGGCTGAGGAAAGAGATGGGGGAGATGGCTGTTCTGGCAGCAAAATCAGTAAACTATTACGGTGCAGGAACAATCGAATTCATTGTCGATGACAACCTGAATTATTACTTTCTTGAGATGAATACCCGTCTTCAGGTTGAACATCCCATCACCGAGCGAGTGGTAGGGGTCGATCTGGTAAAACAACAGATCAACATCGCCAACGGAGAAAAACTTCAACTTAAACAGGACGAACTCAGACAAAACGGTCATGCTATCGAATGCCGGATTTATGCCGAAGATCCTGACAATAACTTCATGCCAAGTCCCGGACTTATTCAACACATCACAGAGCCTCTTGGGCTGGGTGTTCGTCACGACGGATATGTTTATGAGGGTTATGAAATCCCGATATACTACGACCCGCTAATCTCGAAGTTGATCGTTTGGGCAGGCACACGCGACGAGGCCATCGACCGGATGCGCCGAGCGCTCTATTCTTACAAAATTACAGGTGTCAAGACCTCCATCCGTTTTTTAAAACGTATCATGGAATGCCCTGATTTCAGACACGGTAATTATAACACCCACTTTATTGAAAAAAATTTTGATTTTCTCATGAAACGTCAGGAGTGCGCATCGGACTGCGAAGATGTAGCTATCATGACCGTACTTATCGATTACCTTGACAAACTCGAACAAGCTCAACCCACCCGCCCCGAAGGACAACGCGGAAACCTCTGGAAGGAATATGGCCGCCGTCGGAGCTTATTACGCTTATAAGACACTATATATCTACATTATATGAAAAACGCAAAGAATTTCTTTATGCAGAAGCTCACTACCGTCTATTCGCCTGTTTGGGCACAATCCGTAGGGTTGTTGCTCATCAGGCTGGGCTTCGGTTTTATGATGCTTCTTGGCCATGGCTGGATAAAATGGATGAATTTCGGTCTGATGTCTTCTTCATTTCCCGACCCGCTAGGGGTAGGACATGCCACTTCGATTCTACTGGCAGTTTTTGCCGAGGTTGTTTGTTCAGTGCTTGTAATTACAGGATTGTTCACACGCGCTGCTTTAATACCGCTGGTTGTCACGATGCTGGTAGCCTTCTTCTCGGTGCACGGAGGTGATCCTTTTGCCGTCAGAGAACTTTCGATGGTTTATCTTCTGGTCTTCATCACTCTCTTTCTCGCTGGTCCCGGGCGCTATTCAATCGATCATTATCTTCAACGGAAATTAATCAAACAGAAATCCTAATGGCTCTGGAAATAAAACTTAACGATCGTACGGCACTTGTAGAATTACTGGCCCGCGATGAAAATCACATCCTGATAAAAATTGACAATAAGGAATACAATGCCGACATCGTTCAGGTTGAACGTGGGGTGTACTCTATCCTGATCAAAGGGCGCTCGTTTAACGTGGAATTAATTCCCGGAGAAGCGCCCAAGACCTATTCAGTAAATACCTATCTCAATTCCTATCAGGCTGAAATCATAGATGCAGAAACTAAATACAGGCACAGCCGCGAAAAAGGTCTGCAGCCCGAAGAGGAGAAGATCATTGTATCGCCCATGCCAGGCAAGGTTGTAAAGATTACTTGCCGGGTGGGTGATAGTGTAGAATTAGGACAAACCCTGATCATCCTCTCAGCAATGAAGATGGAGAGCGAATTCAAGGCGCGAACCTCCGGCAAAGTGACCGAATTACGCGTAAAAGAAGGAGATACCGTAGAAGGAAAACAAGTATTAATCGTGATAGAATAAACCCATGTCAACCGAAGAAAAACTAAAAACCCTTGAGGAAATGAACCGCATGGCCGAGCTCGGCGGCGGTGAAGACCGAATTGCCAAACAGCATGCTGCAGGTCGCAAAACAGCCCGTGAGCGTGTCGAAGATATGCTCGATAAAGAAACCTTCGTTGAACTGGATAAGTTCGTTACCCATCGTACAACTGATTTTGGGATGGATCAACAAAAATACCTCGGCGACGGAATGATAACCGGCTACGGGAAGATAGACGGCAGACTGGTTTATGTTTTTGCTCAGGATTTCACAGTCTTTGGAGGCTCTATGAGCCGCGCCAATGCCGACAAGGTGGTCAAGGTGATGGACCTGGCCATGCGAATGGGAGCCCCAATCATCGGCCTCAACGATTCAGGAGGTGCCCGCATTCAGGAAGGTGTTGAAAGCCTGGGGGGCTATGCCGACATCTTCTACCGAAACGTAATGTCGTCGGGTGTTATTCCTCAGATCAGTGCCATCCTTGGGCCATGTGCAGGAGGCGCTGTCTATTCACCTGCAATAACAGATTTCATTTTCATGGTGAAAGATTCCAGCTATATGTTTGTGACCGGCCCCGACGTTATTAAAACTGTCACCCATGAAGAGGTGACCAAGGAAGACCTCGGTGGTGCCATGACACATAACTCACGTTCGGGTGTAGCCCATTTTATGGCTGAAGATGATGAACAAGCCATGCTGATGATCCGCGAACTGGTTGGCTTCCTTCCATCCAACAACATGGAGGATGCACCTGTTCATCCCTGCCTTGATCCTGTCAACCGACGTGACGAACACCTGCAGGAGGTGGTACCCGATGATCCTAACAAGCCTTATGACATGAAAGAGATCATCACAACGATAGCCGACGATCGTAACTTTTTTGAGGTACAGGCCTTCTTTGCACCCAATATCCTAACCGGATTTGTCCGTCTGGGCGGACACTCAATTGGCGTTGTGGCCAATCAGCCACAGATGCTTGCCGGGGTTCTCAACATTGACGCCTCCGTAAAAGCAGCCCGCTTTGTCAGATTCTGCGACTCGTTTAATATCCCTATTCTCACGCTTGTTGATGTCCCCGGCTTTCTTCCAGGCACCGAACAGGAGTTTGGCGGTATCATCCGGCATGGCGCAAAACTGCTCTATGCCTATGCTGAAGCAACCGTTCCCAAGGTCACCCTCATTACACGTAAAGCCTACGGAGGTGCTTATGACGTAATGTCAAGCAAACACATTGGTGCTGATATTAACTACGCATACCCTACCGCAGAAATAGCAGTAATGGGGCCTGAAGGGGCTGTCAATATTCTATACCGCAAGTTAAACGATGATGATCGCCGTCAGGCTGTTGATGACTATAAGGCCAAATTTGCGACCCCTTACAAAGCTGCTTCATTGGGTTATATTGATGAAATAATCCACCCCCGCGATAGCCGTTTTAAACTAGTTCAGGCATTTGAAATGACACGCAATAAAAGCAAATCGAACCCTGTGAAGAAACACGGGAACATCCCTTTGTAGCTGTTTTATCAGACCTCTGAAAAGGATATTTACAGGAACCCTGCAAGGGCGTTCCGGAACAAAAAACATCCTCTCTCTGGTTCTCCTCCAAAGCTCATGGGAATAGCCTGTCTCTTTCTGAACATTGTTTCCGGGTACTTCGGCACGTAGGTACATTCCCCTATCTTTGCATGCAAATAGGAAGCCATGTTACAAATAAAGGATCCTGACATTCGTAAATCATTTGTGCTCTTGGCAACGGTTTCAGCATTGGCAAGGGCATTTCTGGCTGCCACACTCGAATTCGGAAACGACGAAGTCTATTACTGGACTTTTGCGGTATACCCCGACCTAAGCCATTTTGACCATCCTCCCATGGTTGGATGGATTATTCAACTTTTCTCGCTCAACCTTATCATGGAATCCGAACTGTTTATCAGATTAGGTTCGGTCATCTTCGGCATCATCAACCTTGGGCTGATCTTTCTGATCGGACGTGAAGTTCGTGACGAACGTACCGGTCTGTTTGCAGCCTTGCTCTATACTGCATCTATCTACGCGACTGTAATTACAGGCGTCTTTATACTGCCCGATACTCCTCAGAATCTCTTCTGGCTGTTGGGACTATGGCTCTTTTTCAGGGCTTTTAACGAAACATATTCTGACAAACTCCGACGCAACGCCCTCTTTTTGGCTTTGGTGATGGGAGGATTTAGCATTTTATCGAAGTACACAGGCGTATTTCTCATTTTTGGCGGTGTGGTTTACATTCTAAGCTATCAGCAGATATGGCTCCGCCGCAAAGAGCTATATCTGGGACTCCTGGCCGCGGCAATGATCATTACTCCAATTCTCTTCTGGAACATTGAAAACGATTTTATAAGCTTTACCTATCAGGGTGCCCGGGTTGACGTTTCTCATGGAGGACTGCGTCCTGATTACTTCGCCACGGAAGTTCTGGGCCAGATACTCTACAATAATCCGGTAAATGTTGTCCTGATTGTAATGGCTTTCTTTGCGTTAAGGCGAAATAAATATATCGACTCCAATCAATGTTGGCTTTTACTTTTCACCAGTTTGCCCATGATTGGGGTATTCCTCACATTTGCACTCTTCCGGCAAACATTACCCCATTGGACGGGCCCTTCTTATCATAGCCTGATGATACTGGCTGCTGCATGGCTGGCCTCCAAATACCCCGAAAGTCGTTTTCCTGCTCCGCTAAAGTGGGCCGTGGGGATTTGCTCTTTCGTTGTTGTTCTTGGTTTCGTTCAGATAAAAACCGGTTTAATTCCCTTTCCCAAAGAAACTGAATCACGAAAGCTTGGGAAATCAGACCCTACCCTGGATATGTATGGATGGAGACAGCTTGGAGATGAATTCAAACAATTGGCTGCTACAGATACAGTCACTAGGTTAATGAAACCTAATTCACCAATCTTCAGTTACCGTTGGTTTCCGGCAGCCAATCTGGATTATTATGTAGCATGGCCTTCTCAACGATTCGTATATGCCTTCGGGTCACTTGAAAAAATCCACAAATATCTCTGGATCGACTATGCCCTGGGTATTCCGGCCGACAGTTCCGATGCGTATTTCATTACATCTAGCCGCGATTTTTACGACCCATACCAACTCTATGGCAAAGCGTTTGAAAGAATTTTACCGCCCGACAGCATCGCAATCCGCCGCGGGGACGATACTGTAATGTTCCATTATGTGTATCGGATGAAAGGTTTGCGCGTCAAAGAACTGCCTTTTCCTAACATGACAAGGTGAACATTTTACAACAATTTTCAAATAGCCAAATAATCAATTACACAATAATACCCGTTGAAATGAAAACTGCCATTGTATATGTATCAAATCATGGAGCCACCGAGCGTGTGGCCAACCAACTGGCCAACCTCCTGGCAGTAAAACCGGCCGATGTGATTAATCTGAGAAAGAATAAAAGCTTTAATCCCGAAGGATACGAACGGGTACTCATTGGTGGCAGCATTCACGTCGGACAAATACAGAAGCCAATGAAACAGTTCTGTAACAAATACACAGATCAGTTATTAACCACCAGACTTGGACTCTTTGTTTGCTGCATGTATACAGATGATCAGGCTCTGCAGCAGTTTGAACTTAATTTTCCTGAGCTCCTGCGCAAACACTCCACAAGTAACAAGATTATAGGTGGTGCCTTTGACTTCGAAAAAATGAACTGGTTCGAAAAGATTATTGTAAGAAAAGTCGCCGGCGTAAACCAAACCACATCTAACCTCGATGAATCCAAAATTCTTGAGATGGCAGAAGAAATGAACAGGAATTAAACTGTCGGTATCCTCCCTCCTATCCTTTAAAGGCCATCCCTTTCAATTGCCAGCCACATTCCGGATAATGATTCTTACCCGTCAGGACAATTCCCAATCAGAAAAAGCTTCTGATAAACAGCACAATCATAACCCCGCCAAAAATCAGTTTCATCAAGGTACCGGCCAGAAATCCAAGAAATGAACCAATGGCCGAACGTAGGGCTGTTCTGGAACCACTGCCATAAGTAATTTCACCAATGTAAGCACCCAAAAAAGGACCAATGATGACACCCAAAGGCCCCATGGACATAATCCCAATGACCAACCCAATGGCACTGCCCGCTGCACCCCGCTTGGTTCCACCAAACTTCTGCGTACCATAAACCGGCACCCAATAATCGAGTACTGTAATGAAAATGGTTACGATACCCCAAAACACAAGAAAGTCACTCGTAAATGGATGTCGTTCGGTGAAATGCAGTACCACCAGGGCCAAAAAGGAAAACGGGGGGCCGGGAAGAACGGGAAGTATCGACCCGGCAAGTCCTGCGATCAAAAATACGATACCCGTAACGATCAGTAATATATCCATAAACTAACGATTTGAATGAGATTACAAAGATAGGGGTTTAAGGGTGGGGTAAAACGTCAAAGGATTAAACCGGGGATGGAACCAAAACCAGACTGCCCACCAGATAATAGTAATCGTCAACCAGTCTGCCACAGACCCGTCTTCCAAAAAACAGTACTTTTGCTCTGGAATTCCAGCACATGAAACGATTTGCATTTTTTATGGCTCACCGATTGGCATCAGGTACCTCCAAAGGGGTTTCCTCAGTCATCATCAGGCTTGCCATTATCAGTGTAGCGTTAGGCATCTCGGTTATGATGATTTCAATATCAATCCTTGGTGGTTTCAGACACGAGATTCAGGAAAAAATTACAGCCTATACCGGACACATACGCATCAGCGGCTATACGAGCAATGCCTCGTTTGAGGCAACACCCATATCAGTAAATCAAAAATTTTATCCCTGGAACGACCAATTACCACCTATCCGGCACATCCAGCAATTTGCCACGAAGGCTGGCATTATCAAGACTAACGATCAAATCATGGGGGTAGTGTTCAAAGGAGTTACGACAGACTTTGATTCATCATTTTTTCACAAGAAACTTATATCAGGACATTGCCCGCGCACATACGATTCAGCTACTTCCAACGAAGTTATGATAAGTGAAGCCATCGCAAGGAATCTGGGCTTCAAAACAGGTGATCCGATGCGAATCTGGTTTATAACCGGCAATGAACTCATTCCCCGTGGCCGTAAATTAACTATTTGCGGCATCTACGACACAGGGTTGGAGGAATTTGACCAGTTATACTTGCTGGGAGACCTCAGACATCTCAAACGACTCAACAACTGGGATGAAGATCAGACAGGCGGCTTTGAAATCTTTCTGAACGACTTTTCCCAAATCGACGACTATGGAAATCGTTTATATGAAGTGACCAATTACGATCTGGATGTAAAAACCATAAAACAACTCTATCCACAGATCTTCGACTGGCTTGACCTTCAGAATATCAACGTCGTGGTGATTCTTGGTCTCATGGTTTTCGTAGCAGCTATTGCACTCGTCAGCGTTCTGCTGGTATTAATTCTTGAGCAAACCAATTTCATCGGCATACTGAAAGCCATGGGCGCCAGTTCCCGGAAGATCAGACAAATTTTCCTGATTCAGGCAGCCCGTATCGCTCTCACAGGCATGATCTGGGGAAATACCATTGCCGCCGTCCTAATCGGTGTTCAGATGAATTGGAAAATCATCAGGCTTCCACAGGAGGCTTATTATGTAAGTTATGTTCCTGTACTTGTCAACTGGCCCCAAATGATTCTTCTGAACATCGGGGCACTCATCATCTGTGTCATTATTCTTACACTGCCAGCCCTGCTCATCGAACGAATCAGTCCCGTAAAAGCAATTAGGTTTAGTTAACCTTTACGAAAAAGAGATGAAAAAAAACCCGAAAAAATACTTGTTTTTTATAGTTATCGTACTGATTTTAACCACTTCATGCACGAAGGTTAAAACAACATATTATTCGAATAATACAATCAGTTCGGTAGTAACAATGAAGCATAACAAAAAGAATGGCAGAGCCCGCTACTATTTTACAAATGGGGCCCTCCAACAGGAGACCTATTTTAAGGATGACAAAGCCCATGGATTACTCCGCAGATGGAAAACCAATGGAATACTCCAATCAGAGGAACATTATACCGACGGATTAAAAAACGGAATTGCTACAATATGGGATGAAAAAGGGCATAAGGTAAGCCAACTTACCTACTGCAACGACACCCTCGATGGTTTGGCCAAAGAGTGGTACGAAACAGGTAGTTTACGTCTCGAGGGTAACTACCGTCATGGTATGTTTGACGGGCGTTGGATTTGGATGAGCCAGGAAGGGAAAGTTGTTGGTGAAGGTAATTTCATCGGTGGAAAAGGGATTGTAAAGTCATTCTATCTAAATAGTAAACCTTCTGCCATTACCCATTACACAAACAATGAGAAAGACGGTCAGGAAATCGCCTGGGATGAATCGAGAAAAATAAAGCTTGAACGCCTGTGGCAAATGGGGAAAATAATTGTACCCGATAGTACAGGCAAACAGGGTCTACAGCCCCACAGTAATGCAAAGTAACCTGAAAGGCAAACTACTTAAAATCAAAGAAAAAAATTCGATTGCCGGGCGATTACTGAATTGAATAAAACCATACCTTTGTGGTGTTAATTCGTTAACAGTATTTATAAAACACCTTTTAAGATATTAGACGTTTTTAACCTCACAAAATCATCAAAATGAATCTTGAACGAATAGTTGCTGAGCTCGAAAAAAACAATCCTGCTCAGCCGGAGTTTCTCCAGGCTGCACGTGAAGTTCTCGAAACCATCGCTGACTTCGTAAATGAAAATCCACAGTACGATGCTCATAAAATAATTGAGCGTCTTGTTGAACCTGATCGTATCCTCCAGTTCCGCGTAACTTGGGTAGACGATAATGGCGATGTACAGGTAAACCGTGGATACAGAGTACAATTCAACAATGCTATCGGTCCTTACAAAGGCGGCCTTCGCTTCCACCCGAGTGTAAACCTTTCAATCCTGAAATTCTTAGGTTTTGAACAGATTTTCAAAAACAGCCTCACCACTTTGCCCATGGGCGGTGCTAAAGGCGGTTCTGATTTCAACCCCAAAGGAAAATCAGACAACGAAATTATGCGTTTCTGCCAGGCCTTTATGACCGAACTGTGGCAGAATATTGGTCCCGAAACTGATGTCCCCGCAGGTGATATCGGTGTTGGTGGCCGTGAAATCGGATTCCTCTTCGGCATGTGGAAGAAACTGACCCGTGAGCACGTTGGTGTTCTCACCGGAAAAGGCCGCAACTGGGGTGGTTCACTCATCCGTCCTGAAGCTACCGGTTTCGGTGGTGTCTATTTCACCCGCGAAATGCTTGCAACCAAAGGAACCAGCTTCCAGGGTAAAACCGTTGCTGTTTCTGGTTTTGGTAATGTTGCATGGGGTGCCATTATTAAAGCCAATGAATTTGGCGCCAAGGTTGTTACCATTTCAGGTCCCGATGGATACATTTATGATCCGGATGGCGTTACAGGCGAAAAGGTTGATTATATGCTCGAACTTCGTTCATCGAACAACGACGTCGTGAAACCTTACGCTGAAAAATACGGTGTTGAATTCTTCGCCGGTCAAAAACCCTGGAACGTAAAATGCGACATCGCTATGCCTTGCGCCACCCAGAACGAAGTTAACGGTGATGATGCAAAAAAACTAGTAGCCAATGGCGTTATGTGCGTTGCTGAGTGCTCCAACATGGGATGCACCCCCGAAGCTATCAATTACTTCATCGAACACAAAGTCATGTACGGCCCGGGTAAAGCTGTCAACGCCGGTGGTGTTGCTGTTTCTGGTCTCGAAATGTCACAGAATAGCGAAAAACTCAGCTGGTCACGTGAAGAAGTTGATGAAAAACTTCTCAGCATCATGAAGAATATCCACGAAAACTGCGTGAAATATGGCAAACAACCCGATGGTTATATCAACTATATGAAGGGTGCCAATGTTGCCGGTTTCATTAAAGTAGCCGACGCCATGCTTGATCAGGGCGTAATCTAATCAAACACACCAACCAGATTGTATAAAACCACCCCGGTTTCGGGGTGGTTTTTTTAATCTCCGGTTTTCCTTTATCCATCTTTTATTAAAATACCCTCCCTATTACTATTCCTCAATCTGACATCCTTTCTGTTTAACTTTTTCAAATTGTTCCTCCATGTCAATCATCATCCGACAAGGTACCGCAGACGATCTGCCTGCCGTCCTTCAACTCATCAAAGAACTGGCTGCTTATGAAAATGCACCCAATGAAGTTACATTAACATTAGAAGATATGCACAAGGACGGCTTTGGTGAAAAGCCCCTCTTTGAATTACTGGTGGCCGAATCGAATGGATCAATTCAGGGAATGGCTCTCTATTTTTACAGCTATTCTACCTGGAAGGGTAAATGTATCTATCTTGAAGATATCGTAGTGAAGGAAGACGCGCGCCGTAAAGGAATCGGATTAAAATTATTCGAAGCCCTTATCGAAAAGGCACACGACTTCGGGGCACAACGGCTACAATGGCAGGTACTCGACTGGAACCAGCCAGCGATCAGCTTCTACAAAAAAATCAATTCTAACCTCGATCCCTCATGGATCAACTGTAAACTGACATTCGATCAGTTGGTCTCTTATACAAGTTCTGAATCCCGGGATTAGTCTATCAAAATTAAAATTCAAGCCCCTGGCCGGATATCTGCCGCGCTGAATCTACCCCACAGCCTCTCCCGGATTCTCAAATCTAATAAACAGCTCATATTCAAATTATGAGTGAGTTACAAGAAATTCCTTAGTATTAGAATCTCTCCTTAAGCATAATCCGACTCATTCGGTATAACCATTAAATCAGCTACTGCCTTACCTGTTCCCAAAAAGTAGGATCAGGTCGCGCACCAATCACACTAATTACGGCAGCGGCCAGCTTTGTTCCAAGCTCAGCAGCCTCTTTCAGTGATTGATTATTTCCGATACCATAGAGGAATCCCGAAGCAAAAAGATCGCCTGCTCCTGTCGTATCAACGGGATTAATTCGCTGAGCCGGAACATGCACCTGCTTGTGCCCACTCTTAACCAAAGCACCACGACTACCAATCTTGACAACTGCAATGTCAGCGACTTTGGCGATTTCATTAATAGCTTCCTCAGGTTCAAGACCAGTAAAAGCCTTTGCTTCTTCCTCGTTGGCAAAGATTACATGAAGCTTTTCAGCCACTATTTCTTTTAAAAAGTCGAGGTTATCGGTTACAACATTATAACTAGCCAAATCAACAGAAATCAGACATCCGGCCTGACGTGCCAATGAAATGGCCCGGCGCATCAAATCATGATTCTGTACCAGATAGCCTTCGATATGGAAATAAGTATAACCCGCAAATAGCTCAGGTGTGAGGTCTTCGGCTGAGAGTTCCACAGCAGACCCCAAATAGGTTCCAAACGTGCGTTCTGAATCGGGAGAGACCAATCCCGCGGCCAACCCCGAAGGCTGAGTACCCATAAACAATAATGGCTTTATGCCGGCAGCTTCGATATCAGACCTGAAAAACTGACCAACTTCATCCAGTCCAATCTTCCCTATGAAGGCTGTATTGGCACCCAATGAAGCCAATCCAAAGATGGTGTTGGAGGCCGATCCTCCGGCAACCTGACTGGTTGGCCTCTCCTTACAAGCCTCCCTGATCGCGGCTGCTTTATCGGCATCCACCAGTTGCATACTCCCTTTGGGCAATCCAAGCCGACGCAGCAATTGATCATTCTCAATTTGTATCATCGTATCTACCAGGGCGTTGCCCATTCCGAGAACCGTTACCATAAAATGACTATTTATTTAATTAACTTAAAGTGGAAAAATTTTAGGCAAAGGTATTGAATAATTCAAAAAAGACTCCGATATTTGCACCCTCAAAACGGCTAACAAGTTGCAATGAGACAAACCTTCCTCCTTAGCTCAGTTGGTTAGAGCATCTGACTGTTAATCAGAGGGTCCCAGGTTCAAGTCCTGGAGGGGGAGCCCAAAAATCAGCCCGTTACATATAATGTGACGGGCTGTTGTCGTTTTAGAAAAACTACAACAGCGACTAAAAGTGGATCACAACCAAAACGGATCACAACCAAAACCTGAGGGGCGATTAGTATTAAGCATAGAGTTTAGTAAGTCGGAAGAGAAAGAAATTTATTTCGGTTAAGCATCAGTTTGATCATTGCAGGTTGCACAATCCATTGACTGGTCTCTGAATGATACTCATAATCTATACCAGGCCTCCGACAGCGTTCTGATCAGCAGAAGGTTCGTTCGAGCATCCGGTGTGGTGGTAAGACCTCAGACTTTTTGACTGAATTTTTTCTTCGTACAACCCCCGGTATCCATCCAAACCAGAATCAGCATCATCACAGAAGGTCAGGGACTATCCTGACATATCAGATTTTCTGAAGTAGAAAAATCAGTAAATGAATGCATTTTCAGGGAAGGTGTTAAAACCGCGCCATCGGTTGAATCATCACATATTTCAGTTTGCATAACGAAGATCGGATGCAAGGTTTAAATTGTGCCACAATTAATTTGCAAAACAATTAATAAAACGGTTGAGAATCTGCGGAAAAACATACCATTTTTTTAGATTAACCGTAGATCAAGCGGAGATGAAGCGGAGATCTATCCTACGGTTAGGGTCGATTCACGATTGATATTTGCCTGGTTCCTGATGTGCATTCTTTTAAAAGCATACCGGGATAAAACAAAAATTGTACCATGGCAGGTTATCAAGTTTTTGATGGAGAAGATTTTAAATGACTATGGCTCCCGATAGCTCTGCTACCGTGTGGACACATCTCGATGGATTCGCCAACCTTCGTAAACAAGCTTAAAGTGTTTCAATCCAATCCATAGAGTAGTTATTCCCGGATGACGTTTACTTTCATAACCTTTCCATCCTCCTAAT